>Ga0209098_1000017_pt1 | contig 184039 bp, 187 predicted proteins | sample AD_JPNHW1_MetaG_FD_184429 | JGI IMG/M metagenome (GOLD analysis project Ga0209098, IMG submission 184429) | Active sludge microbial communities of municipal wastewater-treating anaerobic digesters from Japan - AD_JPNHW1_MetaG (SPAdes) (version 2) | ecosystem: Engineered > Bioreactor >... | reverse complement strand
AGATGATCAAGAAGCGGACATAATATTCTCCGCCATCCTGCCTTTTTTTGATACGTATCGGGTGCCGGCGCGTGCCTGAGCATCCCCTGTTATTTTTCCCGGCCGGTTCCCACAGGGACTCCGGCACGTTTTTAAAAAGAGAGATCTGCGGGGTTTAGAGTTCCCCGAGACTCTTCCAGTGATCGTACTCGTGCTTCCAGAGATCCTTGTTGAACGCGATCATGCGCTTGAAATACTCTTTGCGCTCCTTTAAGACCGCTTCCTGCGCCGGGTCGGACCACTTCGTCTTGATCGCCTCGGCCAGGGTCTTCCCGAGTGTTTTTGCCTCTCTCTCAGCGCCAACGATTGCGTCCGGGTCGGCTCCCAGGAGCACGCCCACCTTCCCGACGGTCATGGCCCCGTAACTCCGGAGGGCCTCGTTCATATAGTCTGCCACCTCATCCGCGTGCGAACCGCCCGCCGTGCAGACCGCACACCCGTATACGCCGGTGAGCGTCTGGCAGTGGACCACGTCTGCCATCCGGTCGAGCATGGTCTTGAGCTGGGCCGAGACCTGATTGATGTAGTTCGGCGAACCGAGCACGATCCCGTCGGCATCCAGCATCTTCTCAAGGAGTGCCGGGAAATCATCGTCATGGATGCACTCGCCTTTCGCGTAACAGGTACCGCACGCGGTGCAGTACTTGATCTCAAGGCCGCAGATGTCCACAAACGTAATATCAGCCCCGGCCTGCCGGGCGCCTTCGAGTACGCCCATCACGAGGCGGCGGGTCTGGCTCTTCTCGCCCTTCGGGCTTGCGTTGATACCAAGGATCTTCATGATAACCACTACTGTAATGATACCTGCCGGGCGCAATAAAGCTGCACGGTGCCGGATCATACTGACGTACGTGCCCGAAAGCATGGATAGAGAATATTTATTGACAGGCCGCTTACCCGTGAGATGAGAATCCACCATGCTGATCCGCGATATCGCCGACTCTACCCATGAACGGGTCATTGACCGGTCGCTCCTCATCGAGCTCCTCCACCCGGACAAGGTGCCGGAAGCCTCCGGGCTCTCGTGCAGCATCGCCCACGCCATCGTGCGTTCCGGCGAATCGACCCTGCCCCACGTGCTGAAGCGCTCCACGGAACTCTATTACATCCTCAGTGGCAGCGGAACGATGCAGATCGATGACGAACAGGCTCCCGTCCGCCCGGGCCAGGTAGTCCTCATCCCGCCGGGGGCCCGGCAGTTCATCCGGAACACCGGCCCGGTCGATCTTGTCTTCCTCTGCATCGTTGACCCGAAGTGGCAGGCCGACGACGAACGCATTGTTCCATAATTGTTTTTAAAAGTGCGGCACGGGCACCCGGTGCGGCAAAAAATCTTAAAAAAGAGAGGGTTAATACCAGTAATTTTTCACGTATAACCGGGTCCTCTCCATCGTTGGCGTGAACAGTTTGAGCGCGAGGGGGAGCAGCAGGATACAGAGCACGACATTGCCGATGAACCAGATCCAGAATGCCGCGCCGAGGTTCACGGTCTCCACGAGGGAGAGCGTCCAGACACCCCACGCAGCGCCAACGAGGTTGTTGATGATCACACCGAACAGGATCACGTAGGTATAGTCGCGCGGGTTCTTCATCCAGAGATCCACGCCAAAACTCCTCACCGCCATGAGCGGGATCAGAACCTGGAAGAGCCCGGCAAGCGCCCAGAGGATCGCCACGTACGGGTGCTGCACGAGCGTCTCGGAGATCATCAGCCCCGAGCCCACAAGCGTCCCGGCATAGGCTGCGATCGCACCATAGGCGCCATACCAGAGCGTGAAGAGGATCATGACCGGGGCTGCGATATACATCAGCGAGATCACGCCAAAGCCGAGGGCCGGGAAGATCGCTGTTGAGATCCATGCCAGGATCGTATCGATGACGATGAGGATGAGCGTCAGAATGACAAAGGAGTAGTTGGGTTGACGGGTATTTTTCATAAATTCACCTGTATTCGTTATTGTATGCCCAGCTACAAAGTATTTTTTCCCCTGCCAGTGCCCCCGAGTTGCTGTACCGGTGAAGTGGAGCATTTATTGCATTTCGGGGCAGATATACCCGGAGATGGATCTGCCGTTTGTTTTTATCGACCTCGTCCTCCATATCGACAAGTACCTGCCCGGGATCATTGAGAGCTACGGGTTCTGGACCTACCTGATTCTCTTTTTGATCATCTTCTGCGAGACGGGCCTCGTGGTTTTGCCCTACCTGCCCGGCGATTCGCTGCTCTTTGTGGCCGGCACGCTCGCGGGAGCCGGGTACCTGAACGTTGAGATTTTAATAATCACTCTTGCGGTCGCTGCGATCCTCGGGGACACCGTCAACTACTGGATCGGGCACACCACCGGCATGAAGGTTCTCACCCTGAAGTGCAGCTTTGTCAAGACCGAACACCTTGCAACAACGCAGGAATATTTCAACAAGTACGGCGGCATTACCATCGTGATCGCACGGTTCATCCCGTTCATCAGGACCTTTGCGCCCTTCCTTGCCGGGGTCGGGAAGATGCGGTACCGCTGGTTTTTCACCTACAACGTGATCGGGGGCTGCCTCTGGATCGTTGCCTTCACCCTCGCCGGCTACTTCTTTGGCGGCCTTCCGATCGTCAAAGAGAACTTCAGTTTCATCATCTACGCGATCATCGGCATCTCCCTCGTCGCGGTCGCCTCCATCATCATCCAGATGTTCCGGCATAACGCTTCCTGCGACACAACGGCCGACGCCGCAAAGAAAGAGTGAGTACACGGAGTCACCGCCCGGGCAACCACCCGGGTGATTCTGCCGTTTCACGGTTCGTTATTCACGTCTTGTTCCGGGGTCCCTGCTTTTCAAATCCTTTCAGCGGGAGGCCAACGGATCTGCACGTCTGCATGCGGATACCGGCGTACGATGAAAAATAAAAAAAAGGATGGTGCCCGGCTTATGCCGGCTGGGCGTTCATCTTCGCGGGGATCAGCTTGCTGACAATCATCTGGTGGACCTGTTCTGAGGTCCTGACATTCATGTCAAACAGGGCATTCTTGCCGGAGGTGCCAAGATACGTCAGCGTGATCTGGAAGTTCGTGTTCATCAGGGGAAGACCCAGCGCTGAGATCCTTGCGGAATGCGGGCTGATGACCCGCTCCTGGCCAACAACCAGCTTCTCCTTGACCCCATTGACATCGGACACAACCTCGTTCTCGTAGGTCATGACAAGGATCCGGGTGCTGCCGATCGTGACGGGTTCCCCATCAGGGATGCTGACCCGGTAGGTGGTGCTGTAGGGGAAGGAGGTTCCCGCCTGTGACTCGGCAACCTCAACGGACAGTGTGACAATCGCGATGACTGCAACAACAACCACGAGTGCGATGATCCCGAGGAGGACCTTGGTGCCGGTACTCCAGCCGGTTGTTTTCGCGGATTCAGGGTTTTTGGAATTCTCTGCCATAGCTCTTCCATTAAAGAGGGATTTATGAATATTATATTGATTGTGGATTGGTTGTGTGCCGGGCAGATGACGGGTCCGGAGATCGAAGAAAAACTTCGAATTGCTCTTCCTCTTCGCAGCCTGATGGCAGTTCGGGCAATAAATCCATAATCCCCCCCACCCCATAGATATAGGATTTTAATGCGCATACCCATCACAAGCGTCACACCGGAGTGCGGCCACGCCGAAGTCTGCGGCTGGGTCCACGAGGTCAGGGATCTCGGCGGCCTCGCCTTCATGCTCGTCCGCGACCGGACCGGCATCATCCAGGTGACCATCCCGAAGAAGAAAGTATCCGAAGCGGTGCTTGCCGCGGTCAAGGCCGTATCCCGCGAATCCGTGGTCCGGGTCATTGGCCCGGTCAAGGCGATCGACAAGGCCCCCGGCGGCCGCGAGCTCGTGCCGGAATTGATCGAGATCATCGGCCTTGCCGAGACCCCCCTCCCGCTCGATGTCTCCGAGAAGGTCTCCGCCGAGCTCGACACCCGGCTCGATGCCCGGTTCCTTGATGTCCGGCGGCCCCGTGTTGCCGCGGTCTTCGAGATCCGCAGCGCCGCGTGCTACGCCATCAACGAGTACCTCCACAACCATGGCTTCACCGCCATCACCACGCCCAAGATCGTGGCCGCTGCAACCGAAGGCGGCACCGAGCTCTTCCCCATCGCCTACTTCGACAAGGAGGCGTTCCTGAACCAGAGCCCGCAGCTCTACAAGCAGATGATGATGGCCGCCGGCTGCGAGAAGGTGTACGAGATCGGGCCGATCTTCCGGGCCGAGGAGCACAATACCACAAAGCACCTCAACGAGGCGACTTCGATCGATATCGAGGTCTCGTTTGCCGATCACCTGGAAGTCATGCGCATCCTTGAAGACCTGGTCGTCAAGACCTACGAGTACGTGAACAAGACGTGCAGCACCCAGCTCGCCAACCTTGAGATCACCGACTTTGCGGTGCCGAAGGCACCCTTCCCCCGGCTCCCGTACGCCGAGGCGATCGAGATCGCGGCAAAGAAGATCGATGAGCCGATCAAGTACGGCGACGATGTCAGCCCCGCGGCCGAGCGGGCGATCGGTGCCGAGATGGGCGGCCACTACTTCATCGTGGACTGGCCCTCCGAGATCCGGCCCTACTATGCGATGCAGTACGAGAATGACCCCTCGATCTGCAAGGCGTTCGACATGATGCACCCGCGGATGGAACTCTCGAGCGGTGCCCAGCGGGAGCACCGGTACGACATTCTCGTGAACCAGATTGCAAAGAAAGGCCTCAACCCCGAGAGCTTCGAGTTCTACTTAAAGCCGTTCCGGTACGGCATGCCGCCCCACTCAGGCTGGGGTCTTGGTGCCGACCGCCTTGTCATGACCATGCTCGGGCTTTCGAACGTGCGCGAAGCCGTCCTCTTCCCCCGTGACATGCACCGGCTGGTCCCATAACCCCAACCACGAACCTTTTTTCCTTCCGGAACAATCGATCTGTACGATCTCAGGCCCGGAATTCCTATGTCCAAAGCATATTTCATCAATAAAGTGCTGGCAACGACCGTTGTCGGCAGTTACCCGGTGGTAAGAGCCGGCGGGCTGAAAAGTCTCTTTGACCCGCTCGCGGGAGCGGTCGAGACGGCGGTCGCCGACCAGATCGGGGCCGGCATCGATATCATCTCGGACGGGCAGGTCCGGGGCGACATGATCGGGAACTTTGCCAATAAACTCCCGGGGGTCAGGGAGCAGGACGTGATCGGCAAGGTTCAGCCGGCAGCCGGCGCGATCACCGCAGCCGACACGAAGTACGCGATCGGAAAGTTCCCGAAGGTGAAGGGGATCATCACCGGCCCGTCCACGCTCGCCCACGGCCTGCACATCAGCACCCCGATGTACCGGAACAAGGAGGAGCTGGCGCTTGACCTTGCTGCGGCACTCGTGCCCGAGGCACGGAGCCTTGAGGCCGCCGGGATTGCGGTGCTCCAGATCGACGAGCCGATCCTCTCGACCGGCATTGCCGACCTCGCGATCGGGAAACAAGCGGTGGAACTGATCGCGTCATCGGTCCGGATCCCGGTCTGCATGCATGTCTGCGGGAATATCGCGAACGTGATCGATGAGATCCTGAAGTACAATGTCAGCGTTTTCGATTTCGAGTTCTCGAACAACCAGGCGAACCTGGACATCATCTCGCGCCGGGACCTGACCGGGCACATGCTCGGGTACGGGTGCGTGGACTCGTCCGTGGAGACGGTCGAGACCGTGCCCGAGATCAAAAAGCAAATCGAGAAGGCGGTGGAATATTTCGACCCGAAGATCCTCTTGATCGACCCGGACTGCGGCCTGCGGATGCGGAGCCGCGAGTCGGCCTACTGGAAACTCAAGAACATGTGCGAAGCAGCAAAGGAAGTCCGGCTCGCACTCTGAAGACTCCCGCATTTTTTTTTGGACCGGCCAAACGGTATCCGGCGTTTCAAGGCGCAGGCCCGATCAATACATTCATGGTTCTTTCAAAACCACCATCTTCTGTTGAGCTATTATGACCCAGACCTGTCCGAGCTGCGGAACACGATCAGACGACCACGCCCAGTTCTGCAACAGATGCGGGTACCCGTTTCCCAAGGTCCACCCGGATAATATCACCCGGGTTCAGCGGAGAGACGAGCCGTTATACGAGGAGCCGGCGACCGCTCACCGATCGATGCCAGGGGCCCCGCCGGCCGCACGACAACCGGAGTGCAAAAACGCCGGCACGGGCAGGCCGCTGCCCTTCAGAATAATCCTTATCGGGAATCGTCTCAGGATCATCTACATCCTGGGCGCGATCGCGATCGTCGTGCTGTCGCTCCTCGGCATCATGGCGGGGTTTTCTGCAACGGGAACGAATGCCGCAAAGGCGTTGACCAACACCACCGCTCTTGCCGTCACGCCCACCGCCTCACCCCTCTTCTGGATTGGAGTTCTCATTTTCGGGAGCCTGACCTGGCGGATCTTCTGCGAGATCGCCGCCATCGTGTACCGGATGTATGAGCCCGAAAGCAGCGGGGGAGACGCCCCTACGTTCGATGAGATGCCTGCCGATGCCATGGGACCGGATGAGATGTACGAGTGTCCCCACTGCGGGAAGGTGGTACCGGCAAGCGAGCTGCGGGAGTGCGAGCACTGCGGCGTCCAGGGGTGCAGCCACTGTATCCGGCTGATGGGACTTCTCAAGAAGACGATGACCTGCAAGGACTGTTTTGAGAAAAAATAATTTTTTTAAGAGCACAAGAGCGCGACCCGGATATTTTTAGAAAATGAAATGGGGTAGTGTCACTATAATGCTGTAAAATCCGCAGCCACAGAATTCCGGGGGAGATGACGAGAGAGGCCACGTTCATCATCGTATTCGGTCTGTCCCGGCCCGGTGAGGTTACTGCCACGTAACCGCAAGGGGGTTCCGGCGCGGGAGTCCATAGACTTTAAACCGGGGATTGCCAAACAGCAGTGCATACGCAGGTTTCCGTCCGGCAGGAAGGCCAAGCTCCTTCTGGAGCGGTTCGTAGGACTCGGCGGCCATGGAGACAAAACCCGCAAAGCAGCTGCCGATCCCGTAGGCCGGCGCCGCGATATGGAAATGCGTGAGAGCAATGGTTGCATCCACGGGTGCAGTCGGATTATTATCAGAGTAATGGGCAAAGAGCAGGTGCGGGGCATCGCAGCAGATAACATCGCTTCCGCTTTCCCATCCCTTAATCAGCCCTTCAAATGTTCCACCGAGCGTCTTCATCCATTCGATGGTCAGCCCGGCAATCTTCTTCACCTTCGCCGGGTCATGGACAACAATCCATTCCACCGGTTGTCCATTGCAACCCGATGCAGCATACCGGGCAATTTCAAGGATTTCGAGTATCTTTTCCTTAGGCACAGGATCTTTCGTGAAACGCCGGACGGACCGCCGTTTCCTGAGGTAGAGGGAGAGGTCCTCCGGTGCAATAATACCGGCTTCAGCGGGAAGTGACACCTTCTCCTCCGGGTGGAAATTCAGCGTAAGTGCCTGCGACGGGCAGTGAACCTCACAATGCCCGCACCTGATGCACAATCCAGCATTTTCATCATTAACCTGAGGGAGGGTGTTTTTATCTGCGCGATCAATAATCCTCACCGGGCAGACGATGGAGCAGATGCTGCACCGCTTGCAGAGATCCGTATCAACGAAAAAATTTGCCATGGGGCGTGTCCTCTTTTGTAACCGCTCAACAGACCATAACCAATACGATCCGATACCGTGGTAATTTTGACGATTATTTTTATGGCATTTTTATAAAATCTTTCGATCCCGTTTCATTTCTCGTTTTTGACCGTTGAAAAATAATAAAGAAACGAACCGATACCACAGACAAAGAGTCCCAAGGGAATCGACAACGACCAACTGCCAACGGCTAACCCGACCTCAAGCACAAACACGAAAAATGCAGCTGCAAGTAATACATACCCTAAACGAAGGTAAAAATTTTCAGACGTTTTTGTTGATTCTTTTTCTGACATTTTTTAAAACCTCTTATGAGATCCGAAATAGTTCCCGGGAGTACTCTACACGGATAAAATGCATTCCCGGACCATAAACTATGTGAATTGAATTCCGGTCAGGAATAATATTACAATTTTCGTATTCTTTTTTATATCCTCCGGTTGATGCGGATATGCTGTGATGTGACCACATATGACGTAACAGAGATCAAAAAAGTGAAGGAAAAATATCCCCGTTATTTCTTTGGATGCATGACATCATCGACGGTGAGACCGTTTGCTTCCAGTGACGGAATCCAGTTGGCATTGCCCATCTCCACAAACATCTCCTTGGTGATTTCCGGCTCAGTATAGATGTTGTCGCCGCCAGCATCCGAAAGAAGCAGCATAAGGAACTGTTCTCTTCCTTTGTCCGTTTTTATTCGTGCCACCGGGGGCAGGTGAGGTAAGAACGGACCCGCACCAAGTCCGATACCAACCTTCCAGGGAAATCCAACGGCCTCAGCCCAGCACTGGATTCTCCCGAGAGACCACCTGGTCTGGTATCCTTCGTAAAAACCCAGGTTGCAGACCGCATACACCGAAGGATTCTTTTCCGGGGGATGGGCCTTGATGAAGGCATCCAACTGTTCCAGGTACGCAATAACATGTGAGGGTAGGCTGTCAAAGTAGAGCGGGTATACAAACACCAGACGGTCACAGGAAAGGACCTCATTAAACCGTTCAGGTTTTGCTGCATTAAAGATCAGAACCTTGCCAGAATTCCCGATTGCTGTCGTCATCTCTTCAATTAAGCGAGAAGACATGCTGCCTTTCGGTTTCGGGCTGCCCATGATCATTGCGAACTTCATAAGGGAACCTCCTTGTACACATCCCGGATGAAATGCAGCTCCCCGGTGGTTCCCGGGCCCATATTCGCTTTATTTGCAATGTAGAGCCCGGTCATCATCTCCTTCTCACGGTCTGTGATGGCATCCCCGTACATGTACACATTAAAAATCGGAAACCGGTTATCCTTGTTCTCCCGCCCAACATGCTTCAATTCACCGTTCCGTATCTCAAAGAACGGGGTGCCACTTCCGATTGATCGGTCGAAAACGTTCTTTACAAACCGGCTGTATCCGCCATACACGCATCTGCTGATGATAAATATTTCATCTCCGGCAAACTGTGTGGGCATTTCGTTGTAGCCGTCTTGAATGATGCAATGCATCGGGGTTTTAACCCAGCAGCCGAAACAGCCGATACATTTTTTCATGGTACCGTGTGTTTCAGTAATTATTCTGACATCTTCACTGTTTTTAAGACCGGGAAATGCTTTAAGGAATACTTCCGGGTCAAGATCATGTACAATCACTTTCATGGTTAATTCTCCTTGTTTTTTTTTGGGGGATTTTGCATGTAAATTTTCAAACCAGAGAGGGCTCCTTTTTGGTAAAAAGGAGCCCGGACCTCAATCCCTCCAAAGGGAATGCAGGCCATTGGATCTGTTCTGCCCTTACGCAATGTGCTTGCCGATGAGGCGGATGGATGTGGTCATGTTGGGACCAAGAAGGGGGGAGCCGAAGATGATCTGCGTAACACCGGCCCTGGTGGCCTTGATGATTGGGATTGCAATGGCGAAGTCCTTGGGGTTGAAGCGCGTTAGGCTTTCCTGCTACGGGTAGTCTTTTTCGGGGTTGTGGTTTTGCCTGCACCCGCCTTCTGTGGTACCTTTTTCTGAATCGGATTCATACCCGCAACGGGCTGTTGCGGCACCATGTTCGGAATTATGGTTTTGAATGCATCAGTTATTTTCGGTGTCATGGATTCGACCAGGGCAGAGATCATCTGCCCGACCGGGTTTTCCAGAGGCAGAACCTGAATCGCTTCGGGTCCTTTGACGTTCTTACGGACAACAACGAGGGCAAACGGGAAAATTGCGCCACCGCCACCGTAACCATATCCCTCCCCACCGGACTCCTTGGCAGCATTGCCGCCACCTTTGGCCTCCTTAACGCTACCACCGCCGCTGGCAGTCTCCTTGTGTCCGCCTCCGCCACCGCCGCCTCCGAATCCGAACCCATACCATGCCAGGGGATACACCAGAATATCCCCGAAATCGATCGGTCCGCTTACCAGATTCGTTGAAGAAAAGAAATTCTTAAGATTTTCGACAGTCTCTTTGAGCGTTTTATCTTCGGATTTGTTATCCATATGAGATTATATTCTCATTCCCCCCAATAAAATTTCCGATTTTAATATTTTTTGAGAGAATAATTCCGATAGATTAATGGTGAGTATTCCCCTTTATTGAATATTATTCATTATTGGGGGAATGAAGTATGACAACTCAAAATAATAGCACTACAAAAAACCCACAATTAGGTACTCTTGCGTTTTTCCTTGGGCTGTTCGGCGGGATTATCGGAGTTATTGCAGCGTCTTTTTCCATTAGTGGCGGAAACGGTGGCCTGCTCGGGTTGAGCGGGGCTTCAATGATTATGGCATTGGGCATAAGTGCAATATTATTCTCTGTTCTCGGGATTGTCGGAGGTACGCTTGTTAAAAAAGATCCAAAGATTGCCGGTTATTGCATGATCATCGCTGCAATTGGAGGATTATTCTGCATCTCACTCAACTTCATTCTGCCGTTTATTCTCCTGCTCATTGCCGGAATTGTGGCAATCGTGTATGGACATATTGGTGCAGTTATATCCTCAGGGGGATTAGGGTCATCACATTATCAGATTAAGGTAACAACACCCGGGTCATGGGCCGGAACAGTAACCACTGAAGGAAGTTACAAAACACTCTCCGGGACGGGATCGAAGACGATTGAAGTGAATGATCCACGAGTATATCTTAGCGTCACGGTGTGGAAAAAAGATCATTCAACTGAAAATATGCTTCTTGAGATTATCAAAAATGGTAACGTGATAAAGTCTGAAGAGACTGATTTCAAGCATATAACTGTTTACACCCGGATTTAATGAGGAATATCCCTTGGCACTCGAGATGACAACAATGACTGACGCATTTAAAGGAAAAATTGCAATGGTAACCGGGGGTAACTCCGGTATCGGGTACGCGCTCTGTGAAGAACTCCTAAAAAGGGGAGCAATTGTCTACATGGCCGGACGCAACCCGGCTAAAGTTGCAGAAGCGGCAAAAAAACTTGCTGCACAGGGAGACCGGATACATACGGTCACCGTTGATGTGACAAAGCAGGCAGAGGTGCAGAAGGCAATTGAAGATACCGCTGCCCAGGCCGGAAGGCTGGACTTCTTGTTCAACAACGCCGGGATCAGCCAGAAGAACCCGTACGAACAGAGCACCCTTGCCGATTGGAAGGAGATGATCGATACCAACCTCTGGGGCGTCATCCATGGGGTGAATGCCGCACTCCCGGTCATGCGCCGGCAGAAGGGAGGTCACATCATCAACACTGCCTCAGTAGCCGCGCTCTTTGGTACTCCGTACCAGTCGCTGTACGTGACAACCAAGAGCGCGGTTATCGGCCTGACCGATTGCCTGTATTACGAGTACCTGCCGGAGAACATTATCTTCACGGTTGTCTGTCCCGGGGATGTCGCCACACCAATTTTCAGAGGCCGCATTCCGGAGGGTGCAGTTCCGGTGGAGACGGCGGCCCGGATCATCCTTGACGGCATTGCAAAAAGGGACCGGATGGTTGTCTTCCCTGATGCTATGGTGGAGGTTCTGGAGAAATGCAAGGACCCGGTCTTCCGTGATCTCGCGCATAAAAATGACGAGCAGGAGACCCGCGAGATGTTTGCATCACCGGATTACCAGCGGTTCCTTGCCGAACAGAAGAGGAGATGATGGACCCCGGAGACGTCCGGGAAAAAGATCACGGACAGGGCATGCGAGCCTGTGCCCGTATAAACACGAGATGACAACAATGATTGACGCATTTAAGGGAAAAATTGCGATGGTGACCGGGGGAAACTCCGGTATCGGGTATGCGTTATGTGAAGAACTCTTAAAAAGGGGAGCAATTGTCTACATGGCCGGACGCAACCCGGCTAAAGTTGCAGAAGCGGCAAAAAAACTTGCTGCACAGGGAGACCGGATACATACGGTCACCGTTGATGTAACAAAGCAGGCAGAGGTACAGAAGGCAATTGAAGATACCGTCACGCAGGCCGGAAGGCTGGACCTCCTGTTCAACAATGCCGGTGTCGGGGGCACCAAACCATTTGAGCAGGCCACCCTTGAGGAGTGGAAGACCATCATTGATACCAACCTCTGGAGTGTCATTTACGGGGTTCATGCCGCGGTTCCGATCATGCTGAAACAGGGATCCGGTCATATTGTGAACACATCTTCGATCGCAGGTCTCTTCCCGCCGCCGTTCCAGTCTCTCTATGCTGCTACAAAATTCAGTGTTGTCGGCCTCACCGAATCACTGAGATACGAGTACGCAGAGAGAGGGCTCCACTTCTCCACCCTCTGTCCCTCCAATATTGCAACCCCTATCTTTACCAAGGAGATCAATGGCACGGTTCATAATGAACTAAAGATCCCCGATGATGCGTATCCGGTTGACAAAGCAGCATCCCTCATCCTCGACCGGGTTGCAGAGCACAAAGGGATTATTGTGGTACCTGAAGACGGGGCTATCGAAATCTGGCACGGGTATGCAGTCGGGCATCCGGAAATTGAGAAGTTCTTATTAAACATGGCACGTGACCGTGCAGCAGCATATGCGAAGGGCGGGAATTATTACTGACCCGGTCACAATTTCCTTTTTTTTATTCGCGGCAGGATGCGATGCAAATAATCTGCACGAACGTGATGGGCAATACATCGCAGGCACGATCGGAGAACGACCGCGGACAATTTCGCAATATATATACAGACTTAAAAAAAACAACAAATTATCAAAATCCTGAATGCTATCGGTTCATGTTATCCGGCAGACACTACCCGGATACCTATTGCCGGATATTTCAGGGAGACGTGAACCATGGCAAATGAAACCCAACTAAAGCAGGTCGCAGATTCAGCACCCGGCAAGGGCTCTGAGCTTACGCTGGAAACGATCATCTACCTCGTCTTCGGAATATTTCTGCTCCTCTTAGGCGCACTCCTGTTCTGGATCAATACTGGAGCACTCCCGTATAACATGGACAGCACGTACGGACTGCTTCTGGTTATTGTCTCGCTGCAGGTTATTACACTGGGAAAGACCCCGCTCGGCGAGTTCCGTCGTTCCCGGCTCCTTATGATCATCGGGATGTGCACCGCGATCGTCGGAACGATTGCCTGTTTAATCCCGGGTCTCCTGTCAGGAGTAGTCACTCTCCTGATCAGCGGCATTATGATTATCGGAGGGGTCACACTCCTCCTGCAACTGATTTTTGATAAAGAAAAGGCCCGACGCTGGATAAAGGTTCCCGGCGTACTGCAGCACCTCACGGCTTCCTGTGTTGTTGTGTACCTGATGGAGATCATTGTCGGTGTCATCACCCTTTTCCCCGCGCTCACAACCGTCCCGCTGACCGCCGTGCTCTGCATTATTTTTGGCATCAGTCTCTTCTATCTTGCGTGGTGTATCCAGAAAGTCGCCATCACCTATCCCCAAAATGCGATACCGGTGCCGGAATCCACGGGAACCGCTGCCGCGAAACGCGGACATCTCCTTCTCAGGGAGATCTCCCTTTCCACTTCAATAATTCTCCTTCTTATGATGGGGATCATCATTATGATTGTAGCAATCCTGATGGTTCCCACCGTGATGGGAATCATTTCCTTCTCATCTGACGGCCAGATGGGTCTGCTGCTGGTGATTATGACCCTCCAGGTACTGGCATTGGGCGAGACGCCGCTCGGCGTGCGCAATCGCTCTTGGCTGCTGATCATGGCCGGTCTGGTCTTCGCCGGCTTTGGTATGGTCTCCTGTATCGTCCCGGGACTCCTGACGGGTATTATGTTGATCCTCCTTGGGATCTGGAACCTCATCGCAGGCGGTGTCGGAATGGTGAACCTTGTCCTTCCGATCGTACAGGGTATACGGCACCCCCCGGCCGAACCGGTCCCCGTTCCATCATTCCTAATAAAATTGCTAATCACCTTAACGCTCCTGCAGATCGCGACCATCCTGTTCGGTGTCAACATGTTAGTACCCGATCTCCTGCCCGGGCTGTTACTCCTGGGTCTTCTCTTCTTCATGGGGATCGTTATCATGGGATTGGCATTCTTACAGACATTAGCGCCTGCGCCGGAGTGAATGAACAAATAAATTTTTGAACGATCCTGGTACAATTACATTATATCAACAATCTGCGGTGGATCTCAATTATGTGGAGATTCTACTCCCCGCTGCCGCCATATTCTCGGGCGAATTTTAAGTTTCTGCATCCCGAGCGGGTATTACAGGAATGTTGTCCCTTGCCATCGGGGACACACCGCTCACGGTGAACGGCAGGCAGGAAAAAACGGAAAAGAGCGCGGAGGATACGGCGTATTCCGGCTAGCGGTTCATCCATGCCTATACGGTACCCGATCCAGACAAAACCCCATAATATGGATTCCACGGGTGCGGAAGGGCGTTGTCCTGTGGACAGGGGTTCAGCCCGTCCCCAAAAAAGGAAAAAAAATTCAGATCCTCTCAAGGGTGAATACATTGGAGAGGGTCCCGGTTGAGCTGCTTATCGAGCAGGTCAGCATTTTTCTGTCGCTACTCAACTGGTACGACCCGGTGGGCACGTACCGGAAATGCTCCGGGTGGTGTGCCCTCCCTTCGGCTTCACGGGTACTTGTGATCTCATAGGTGTTCGCACCGGTCTTTTTCCAGACCAGGGGGGTTATTCCCTCCACGGGGGTCCATCCGCTCGAGATCCGGAGATCACCGGTTCCGTTTCTTTTTAATTCTGCGGTGAGGCTGACCCCGGGTGTAACCACCCTCCATTTCCCGACAACGGGCTCATGGAACAGGTACCATACAAGTGCAAGAATAACCAGCGCAATACATATGGCAGGAATCAGGATATCCATGCCCGTTTCACCTCACTTTTTAGGCTTTGCCCATGGATTTGCTCCGGGTTGTGAAAATTTTGCCCATGGATTTGCTCCGGGTTGAGCAGTCTTTGCCCCGGGAGCCGCACCATGAGGTTGGTTCAAAGCCTTCACAAGAGATAATAGTCCTTTGACCTGTTCAGAATTAATCAATGTTACAAATCCTTTATATTCCTCCGAATTCACCAACGCCTTCAATTCCTGGATCTGTTGGGGAGTGATCCCGGCAAGTGAATCTTTCGAAGTTGTGACTTTTTTTGACTGGGCGGGTTTTACCGGGGCAGTTGCCTTTTTGGCGGGTGCAGATTTTGCTGAAACTGCAACTTTTTTCGCTACTGCCGGCTTTGTTTTACTAACCTTCTTCTGTGCAACCATTTTTTATCAAATGGGTAGTTTAAATTTATAATATAAATAAAAATCTATTTGATTTCGACGCGTAATACAAAAATTTCAAGAAAATATCATTATTGAAAAAGTATTAAATAATGGGCAACATGCTATTTTAACACCTGAATCCAAGGAGAATTTACGGAGTGAAAAATGGCAAAAATTGCATGTCCAGAATGCAATTAAAAAAAGTAATATCCACTTCAGTGTGAGTGGAGACGTTGTGCGTGATGCCGATATGAGTTCATGCCCATAAATTATCATTGACGTTTTCGAGAGATGAATAAAAAGAAATCATTCGTCCGGTTCTCATGGAACAAAGTTCAAATTCAATAACAGAACAGACCGGGTTCGAACAACGCCGGGTCCCCATAGCATTAACGAAGATCCGGCGAGTGATGACCCAGATGTATCGTGATCACACCGGATTCACGGATAGGTGATGGGGTTATTCCGCGAACGGATCACTCCTCCACATTGAAAAAAAAGTCCGGAAAAATTTGGATTTTTAATAGGCTTGTCATGAACTCAATTATTTTTTGAGAACAGCAATGGTCTGCCGGTCATTGATGCTATGCAGATACAGCGCGGAATCTGTCTCGCATACCCCCGTTATTTTCCTGTAGGGGGTAGTGGTGCTCTGCAGATTTTCTATAATCGTTCCCTGCTCATCGAATGCAAATACATGGCTGTATTGGGAATTCTTGATGATGTTTTCAACAACCCCATTTTCATAAAACCGGATTATAACGGCACGGATGAATGGATATCCGGCCAATGAATCGGGTGAATCGGACCGCGGGGCAACTAACCCGACCCAGATCTTTTTCTTGCCCCAGGCAACATTGTCAGGGAATCCGGGTAGATTATCTAAAAACACCTTCGCTCCAATATCCCCCTTTATGAGATTTCTGCCATCGGCATCAATCATCCATATACGATTCTCCTGGGTTTCAGCAACGAACAGATGTGTTCCGGATTCATCAAGTACCATGCCGTTTGCAAACGCAAGTCCCGATATCACAACAGATGTGCTTTTATCAGCAGGATTGTATACCAGCACCTTCCCTGTTGAGGTATGCCGGAAGGCATCACGATTAGACGTTATTACAGAATCATTCCCATCTTCCATCGGGCTTATAATACTTGCATCGCTGAAATAGATTTTTCCGTCTGATGCAATTACTACTGAATCGGGAAATGTAAGCGGTTTTCCCTCAACACTACTTGTCAGGAGCTCTATTGGGGCTTTTTCCGCCGTGAGATTTGTCTTTAAAAGCGCCCCGCCAACCCCATCATAAGAGGTATCAACAAAAATCAGATTGCCGTCATGATCAAAGTCAAAACCGAGAATGCATCCGCTGGTATTTACCACCTCGGAAATTTCCTTACCATCCGGCAGCATTTTGAGGATCACTCCTCCTTTGACAGATGCATACAGGTACCCGTCATGATACAGAATCGTCTCGGGTCCGGAATAGGGACTGATGCTGAACTCGGTGATATTGGCAAGCGCTTCATTCCGGGTAAAATCACCGGTGTACCCATTGCTCAGGTTTACCGAGTAGGCAACCGGGGGGTATGAAACCGGATATAAACAGGCATATAAAACAACGATGCAGAAGATCGCAAGGATAATCGAACAAACGATAGGTAGTTTTTTCATAATAACTCACCACTTTTTTTAGGTTTTACCAATCCCGGAGCTATTGGAAAAATGGAATTTTCGCAGACGGAACTGTGTCGGGAACAAAAACATCTCCCGTGTTATCTGTTGATTTGGGGAGTCAATGGCAACATAGTGTATCCCGGCAATAACTTTCCGGCAATCGATAAACAGATTCTGAACAGTACAATCCATGGGGGCTGCGATTTGTGAAAGAGCCGGCTGTGCCAGCGTCCCTGCCACTTCAGAAGCCTTTGAAGATGATGGCGTACCGGTAATATTCTTTTTCCCAATATTTTTCTGGGAACCGGTTCGGGGTCTCATTATATCATGGGGAATTTAAAATTTTAGTATAAATATGAATCGATTTGTTGTTAAAATCTCTATAAAATTACTGGGAACGATCCTACGAGGCAATACGTTTTAAATGGCATTATAATGTTAAGGGAAATTTTGTAAATACTAACTTATACTGTAATAAAAATCAAAAAAGAATTTTTATATATTATCTTTAAAGAGTATTATACTGGTTTTATTATGGCTGATTACATTGAAGACCCAAAAAACAATTCTGGTAAAATAATCGTGGTTTGCCGTATTGGGTTAATTGTTGCAATGATTATTGGTGCAGTTATTTCCGCAGGGTGCTTAGGGTCATCGGGGTCCTCAGGATCATCAGGGTCAGCACATTATCAGGTTAAGGTAACAACACCAGGGGCATGGGCAGGAATATTATCTACTGAAGGAAGTACCAAATCAATCTCCGGGACGGGATCGGAGACGATTGAGGTGAATAATCCACGAGGATCTCTGACAGCCACGGTGTGGAAAAAAGATAATTCAACTGAAAATATGCTTATGGAGATTATCAAAGATGGTAACGTGATAAAGTCTGATGAGAGTAATTTCAAGTATGGTTCTATGACTCTTTTCACCCTGGTTTAAAGAGAAATATACCATGACACACGATACCCGGCAGAACCAGACCTCCGGACTGGCAATGAGGAATGGCCCCGATCGTATGCTGGAAACGATCATCTATCTCATTTTCGGAATGTTTCTGCATACAATACCAGACCCTGAGGCATCGTTATGAAACTTTTCGCTGAGATAAACATCTCTCTGGAAGTAATCATGCTCCTTGTCTGCGGTCTGGCGGTATGTATCGTGGGTATGGTGCTCTTCCCGGTTAGCACCGGTGCACTGCCCTACTACGAGTCAGGAACGTTCGGGCTCCTGCTGATCATATTAGGTCTTCAGTGGCAGATAACCGGAGTTACCCCGGTCGGATTTATGAAGAGATCCTGGCCATTAATTCTCCCCGGCATCACAATAACCGGGCTTGGTTTTGTGACGTGTTTTTTCCCCGGGATCTTTGGCGATCTCCCCAAGTACCTTGTCCTGGCAATTTTCGCTCTCGGGGGACTGGTCCAGATCCTGGATCTTATGTATTCCAAAGAAAAGTATCCCTCCTGGAAGGAGGCGGGTGACCGCCTCATCAGCCATCGGCTTCCCCTCAGTTGTGCCATTATCTACAGTTTCGAGATCCTGATTGCAGGAATTACTGCAATACAACTTATAATGCCCGAAGTCATCCCGATTGCACTTGTGGCCGGACTCGTCCTGCTCTTTGGAATCTCCCTTATCTGGCTGGCCATCACCCTTCACGAGGTCTACCGGGTATATCCCCAGAAGGATCGTTCTACGAACACACCGGGAATTCCCCTTGATACGGTTATGGGTATGCAGAACGGCATCTTTATGCTGCTTTTCGGGGGTCTCATTTGCGTGAGTCTGGGAACGCTGGCGATTTCATCAGGCGCACAGCATGGTGCGTTAGCTCTCATGATCGGCATTCAGGTACTGCTCACAGGTAGTATGATGGGATTCTCATTCAGGCGCAACGGGTTGATCCTGCTGGTGGGAGCGGGGCTGGTCGCGGCAGGTACACTATTCATCCTTCTCCCGGACATGTCACTTGTACCCCTGCGGATTTTTATCGGCATATTCAACATCATCGGGGGATTGTATATCGCCTATTCCGTGATGAAAGCAATGACAACTCAGATCATCCTGTTACTGGGCACTCTTGCAATTGGAATTGTGGTGCTGATCCTGTTCGGCATTTCTACGCTGGTACAGGGCCTTATTCCGGCAACACTCGGAACCGTTGTCGGTTATCTCAGTATCATCGGCGGATTATGTCTTGTCATCGTGACGATTAAGATGCTTACTGCGCTGGTCTCTCTCCAGCTGAGCCTGATGGCGCTTACGGTCGTGTTGATGATCGTGTTTGGTATTTCAACGTTTATCACCGGTCTGATTTCAGGGATCATTATCGCAATCATCCTTGCCATCTGGGGCCTGGCAATGTTTCTCATGCTCTATGTCAACGGGCTGATTGAGAAACGGGGGCAGCCCGCATGATGTGGATCAAAAAGACGCTGGTGTAAAATGCCAGCCTGTGACGGATTGTCAATTGCCTTTGGCAGCCTGCCCATTGGAAAGATTGTGAATTCCGTATCGTCCAGGGATTGGCCCGATACATTCCCGGGGTGCCCGGGCAATCGGGTAACGGGAGCGTGAAAGAGTGAGTGCATCAGAGTATTTCAGGGAAAAGATCTGTATCGTCACCGGAGCAAACTCAGGTATAGGCTATGCCATGAGCGCTGAGCTCCTGAAACGGGGAGCCATCGTGTACATGGCCGGGCGCAACAAGGAGAAAATCACGGAGGCTGTAGAAGGCCTTGCAGCGTATAAAAACCGGATTCACCCGGTCATTGTTGATGTGACGAACCAGACACAGGTACAGAAAGCGATTTCGGACACAAAAGCGGAGGCCGGCCGGATCGACCTTCTCTTCAATAATGCCGGCATCGGTCAGGGATCGCTGTTTGAAACAGTAACGCTCGCGGACTGGAAAAAGATCATCGACACCAACCTCTGGAGCGTCATCTACGGCGTGCATTTTGCGGTGCCGATCATGCTGGAGCAAGGTTTTGGCCACATCGTCAACACCGGTTCATTTAACGGCATCTTCCCGTCTTCATTCCAGGCCCTTTATTGTACAACGAAATTCGGCGTTACCGGTTTAACCGAATGCCTGCGGTACGAATACGCGGACAAGGGCCTGTTCTTCTCCACAATCTGTCCTGCCAACGTTGCCACTCCCATCTTCAAGAAAGACTTCGATGGCAGGGTAAACGATGAGGTCCCCATCCCTTCGGATGCGTATCCGGTTGATAAGGCTGCAGAATACATCCTGGATAAGGTTGCCGAGCGCCGTGGGATCATCATTGTACCGGAAGAACCGTTCAAGCAGTTATACCTAGGATACTGGAACGGAAACAAACAACTCGAAAAGGAACTTGCCCGGGTGGCCTGTGACCGTCGTACCGCTTACGAAAAGAATGCTAGTTTATGATGACAGCGGGTGTGTGAAAACAGGCATTGCAGAATTTTTTTAATTTTTCTTTTCAAAATTTTCTCGTACTGCATTCTTCAGATCGTCCGGAAGATCCCCAGCTTCCAGCAGCAGCGGCAGGATCTCCTGCACGATCTGCTTTCCCGGGGCGGTTGAGAGATAGTCCCGGATCGCCCTCTGTCCCGCATCCGAGGAGACAAATCTACAGATGGTCTCCACGCCCTGCGGGGACGAGATATACGAGGTAACCATTCCTTTTACCAGAAATTCCGCGTTCATAGATGACAATCAGTATACGGATTTCTCATTTACAATTCTGGTGGTGCCAACGCTGAATGACCTCCAAAGGAGAAAAATACAGAGGTGAATATGGAAATATCTTAATTGATTTAGATTAATTATCAATAGATGAATTATCAATTATTCGACCAATACGAAGAAGGGGAAATAAATGAAAAAATTCGATATTGGGTTGAGTCATGGGACGAGTATCTTGATGAAATAGAAAAATGTTCTATAGATAGCTACTTTTGTTCTCCACATATTGTTTTTTTACAATTATTAGATGAAATCCAGAATAACCATTTGAACAATCCAAATCTTAAAAATTATTTTATTGAAACGATTAGCCATTTTTTAAAGACGGATTATGTAATAAAGAGCAACTTCAAATCGGATTTTACACTAATAATCAAGGAATTATCAAAAGAAAATCGCTTGGACTATCTAAAGGCACTTTGTATTTCAATATTGAAAGATTTTCAATCTGGTAATTATCTCAATAAAAACTGCGAGAGATTAAACCAAATACTTCTTGATGATTCTTGGAATCAAGATGATGATAAAAAAATTGTTCAACTATCTCAAAATATTATTATTGATTTTTTACTCCATGGATACAGTGTTAAATCCATACAATCATTTCCAAAAAGAATTTTCTCGAAATACCAAATTCTGAAACATGGGAAGGAGATTGTCACAACAGATTTTCCAATAGATTTTACTTGGAAAAAATTTGAGACCTCCGATGGTGTCAATCAAGAGGCATTTAATAAAGCAATTATTGAAAAAATCAACACCCTGACAATTCCAGACAGGTTAGATCAATTGCCACACTTTTTTAAAGCCTCCACAAAAACAGGTTTTTTTATTTGTCAAATTGAGGGATTGAAAGGACAACATGAAGACATTGATATCAATATTGGAAATGTAAATTTTTACTCTCCAAAATTGAAACACTATTGTAATACTGGGGTTCCAATTTTTTTAAACAAGGCATATCCGGATTCATTTACCAAAGAGGATCCTACGGTCCAAATTAACGCTGCTATTCAAATAGACTTTTTCGATATTGAAACTGGGGCTGACCGTGCAATAAATCAGATTGATCGTGCATTGGACATTTTACGATTATACATTTCCTCCGAATTACCATTTGCAGCAGATAAAAACCAATATGCAATTATAAATGATGGTGAGCGTTTCTGTGGTAGTTTTACAGCAGACAAGAATCAATCCCCCTTCAAAGAAATCAATTCGTTTGATTTGGACGACTTTATGAAAAATGTAGGGAGGGATAAAAAATTTCTAAAAGATATTCAAGAAAAACTATTCAATACATCCGAACCATCTCATCCACTAACAAATAAATTAATTAGCTCAATCCATTGGTATCGGAAAGGGAAAGAATCAACGAATCTTGAAGATAAACTTGTAAATTATTGGATCGCAATTGAAAATTTGTTCACATTCGAATCTCAAAGTCAAAATTTAATTTCAGGTTCAACAAAAGGCAATAAATTTTCAGTAATTATTAATTATTTACCAGAAATTGAATCATGGGCTTATATTTTTCAACTTTATAGAACAATTTGGAATTATCTGTATAATGATATTCGAGGGTATCACCGGTTTGGTCCCTTATTCCCAAACCATCCATTTTCAAAAATTCCTGAAGAAATACTAAAAAAATGCCAACTACACCCAGATCAACAAACAGTACAATACTCAGAATTTTTACACAATTTATCAGAACTAAAACCATACATGAAAAGTAAAAAAATTATTGAAAAGATTGAGTTTATGGAAAATTTTTATCATAAAAATGAATTTTCGAAAGAAGTTTTATTGAAACGCATTTTTTCAAATAAAAATTTGCTAATTCTTATTTATTATTATAGAAATTTGATCGTTCATAATGCCCATTACGATAACCGATTATTGCCATATTATGTCGGGAAAACTGAAAATTTTGCCAGTATCTTGTTACGCCACACATTACATGAATTTGTTACGAGCCCGAACAAAACCCATGAGGAAATTATCATTAATGATAAGATAAAACTGGATAAAATTCTTGAAAAAATGATAAATAAAGAACCTGTTGATTTATTAAAATTTTAATTTATGGTAGAGCGTACTTAGGAAAATCCACGAATCCCCATCAGGACCCTCATTTCCCGGCTCCGGGCCCTTGTCCAGTAGGTTTTTGATCCTCTTTCGCCATCCAATAGCGTCTATTTACGCAGTTTTGCCCCTCCGGTATAAAAACCGGCAATCCGGGGCCAACGCAATCGGTTTAAAATGAATTCCGGGGGTTGGGCAGTGCCCCGGATTTTTCAGCTGTTGAAATCCATTCAAAATGACCCCTGTTTTAAAAACGGGGCTCAAATCATGAGGCGGTTCTCCTGCCCGGATCTGTACTCCCGGCAGGTCCCGGGGATACCGGAACACTTAACTCTCACCGGAAGATACCCATCTCTATGCACCGTTCCTTCCGGGTGATTGTACCCCTCATACTCGTACTGTCCATCCTTGTCGCGGGATGCACGCATACCGCATCGGCACCGGCCGCACCCGCGGCCACGCCATCTCCGGCAGCTCTCCCGCCCGTGACCGCCCAGCCGGCAACCCCTTCAACGCCCGGAACGACCGCCACCGCCAGCTGTTCGCTCGAACCCGGGCCAACCGATCAGGTGCCTGAAGACGAATCGGTCAGCATCACGGTGAGCCGGAACACCGACACCGAGACGCCCACCATCTCCGCCCGGCTCAATGGCGGCTTCGGGCTCGGCCAGGTCGAACGCATGACCATGACCGTGATCCGTTCGGACTGTGTCACGGAACAGGATCTCCGGGACGCACCAAATGAGGGATATACCCTTACGCTCATGGGCACCCTGAAAACCGATCGCGTGATTGTGGTGCTCACGATGGATTCGGGCAACGTGTATACCGTGATCGATAAGGACTACCCGTTCCAGGGAAATTTCTAAAATTTTTTTAAAAAACCGGACCCGGAAGATCGCGGTTCGCGGACGTAAAAAAAAATTTACGCACCGCTGCTGCCGAATTTTAACCGGAGATCCCGGCGCAATAATTTCCAGCCGTGGACCCGGGGCAACGCATCCACGAGAATCAGTCTCCTCGGGACTTTGTACGAGGCTAGGTGTTCCTTGCAGTAGGCCACAAGGTCCGCTTCTGAGAGCACGGCGCCTGGCCGGAGCACAACTGCCGCCACCGGCAGTTCCCCTTTCCGTTCGTCCGGTACGCCAAAGACCGCAACATCTGAAACGGACGGGTGCCGGACGATCACGTTCTCCACTTCGGTCGGGTAGATCTTCCAGCCCGACATGATGATCATGTCCTTCTTCCGGTCCGTGATGCAGAGGATGCCGGCCGCATCGATGTCGCCGATATCACCGGTCAAAAACCAGCCATCGGGCCGGAAGACCTCGCGGGTCGCATCCGGCAGGTTCCAGTAGCCCTTCGCAACCGCCGGGCCACGGATGGCCACCTCCCCGCTCTCGCCGGACGGCAGCTCCTTCTCCGGGTCGGCCGGGTCCACGATCTTCATCTCCGTGTAGCCGACCGCGACCCCCACGCTCGTGTAGTTCTTGGTGAGGTGCGGGTACTCGGGCAGCGTGGTGGTGCCCGAGCCTATCACGATCGTCTCGGATAAGCCGTACGAGTTCGCCACCGGGATATGGTAGCGCTTGTCGAACGCCTCCCAGACCGCGGGCAGCAGGCCGCCGCCACCCGAGATGATCACGCGGGCTGCCTTAAGCCGCTCTTCGGTGCCGGGCGCAGCATGGGCGAGCGTGTGGATAACCGGCGGCATGCCGGCAAGGATCGTTGCCCCGAACTGTTCCGCGAGCGCAAGGTAGTGTTCGAGCTCGAAACGCTCCATCATCACGTACGTGCCACCGGCCCGCATCACCGAGAGGCCCCACGAGAGGCCGACATGGCCCATCGGGTAGATGCCGAGGTACGTGTCCACGGGCCGGAGCCGGAGGGCGTCGCGTTCGGTATCGAGCGCGGTCATCCAGTTGCCGTGCGTCAGCATCGCGCCTTTGGGCTTGCCGGTGGTTCCGGCCGTGTACTGGATGTGGCAGAGGTCTTCAACCGAGCAGTTCACCGACCGCATGTTCGCCGGGGCGGGCGGGAACGATTCCCATGCAATGCAGCCTTTTGCGGCCCCGCCCACGCTGATGATCTCACCAACCGTGGGGATATCCTTCCGGATGGCACGGATCACGAGCGCTCCCTGCTGGTCCGTGATCACGGCAATGGCACCGGCATCGCAGATCACGTGCTGGAGTTCCTCGCCTTTGTACACGATGTTGGTCGGCACCGCCACCGCACCGATCCGCCAGAGCGCAAAGTAGCTGATCAGGTACTCGGGCGAGCTGTCGAGATAGATGCAGACCCGGTCGCCTTTTTTGACGCCCAGCGCTAGGAGACCCTGGCCGACGCGGTTCATCTCCTCGCGGAGCGTCCGAAAGCTGTAGGTCTCGTTCCGCGAGGGGCAGACGAGCGCCGCCTTCGCCTCGGGAACGCTCTTGGAATCGATGAGGGTGGATACGTTGGACATGGATAAGACGTTCTGAATACAAAATTGGGCGCTGATGTATATAGGTGTTCATTATCTGCAAAGCCCGGGCCGGCCTGTACGATGCCAAACTATTTCTTGGTCTGCCCCGAATTATCAGACGGACAATTATGACGGAAGAGTCACAACAGCCCCAAGCCCCGGCCGCGAGCCCGCCCGCAGTTAGCCCGCAAGGGGGATCCGCCCCCGGCCCGCAGCAGCAGGGCCAGCGCAGGGACGACCGCAACCGGGGCCGTAACCAGAGCCAGGGAAACCAGCGACACCGGTCTAGGCGGGACCGCCCCCCGCGACCCGCTCAGGAAACTCCTGCCGGGCCACCCAAAGAGAAGGTGGCAGATGCCGAAGACGAGGAGCCCGGGCAGGACCGATCGTCCCAGCAGCACCGGCACCACCGGGGCGGCCGGCCCCCGAAACGGGTTGTTGAAGAGTGGGCGAGCGATATCTATTGTGAGTAGGGAACTTTTTCCCAATTCTCTTCTGGTTTTTTTTATGAGCCGAGAAGCCCGGGTATCTCGGCGGCGTTCAGAATCCTTACCCCGATGTTCTCCATGTCGCGGACATTGGCCCGGTGTACCTCTTCGGACGCTGCCCCGGTAGCGTCCCCGACCAGCACGGCCGGGTAGTTGTACGCAATCGCGTCAAAGACCGTGGTCCGGATGCAGTTGGGCGTCTGGATGCCGCAGACAACAACGGTCGTGACCCCGAGGCTCCGGAGCATCAGGTCGAGTTCCGTGCCGATGAAGGCGCTCATCCGGATCTTCTCCAGCACGAACTCGCCGGGCCGTGGTGCCAGCTCATCGATCACCGCAGCGCCGTGCGACCCGGCAACGGCAAACGGCTGCGTTCTGAACTTCTCCTGCCGGATGATCTCCACGTCCGAGCCGTCCGGCCGGTGCACGCGGACGATGTGGAAGACCGGCAGATTCCGGTTCCGGAACTCGGCGAGCACGGCCTGGATCTTCGGGATGACGGCCCGTGCCCCAATAACCCGGTTCGGTCTTCCTTCCAGAACAAAATCGTTCTGCATGTCGATGATCAAAAGTGCTGACGTTCCCATGAGGTTCCCCGTTAGACTATTGAGACCCGGCAGATAATAACTCTGCAACAACGCTGGAGCAGATCATGGACTTTCTCGTGCAGGCCGTGTGCCTCGTTCTGACAGGCATCGGTGCCGGCACGGCCTCCGGCCTCTTTGGGATCGGTGGCGGGGTGCTGATGTCCCCGGTCCAGATCTGGCTGTATTCGGCCGGGGGGATGGATTCAACGCTCGCCACCCGGCTCGCCTTTGGCACCTCGCTTGCCGTGATGCTCCCGACCATGCTGAGCGGGGCGCTCGGCCACCACACGCGGGGTGCGGTGAACTGGAAGGCTGCCGTGCCGATGGGGATTGCGGCCGTCTTTGGAGGATTTGCCGGAGGCACGCTCGCCGCCCACCTGCCGGGCATCGTGCTCCGGGTGTTTTTGGCCGTTCTGATCATCGCGATCGCCATCCGCATGATCTGGCACCTCGACGCGTGCGAGACCTGCGAGCCGAAGGAATCTCCGGGCATCCATCTTTTGCTGGGGTTCTGTATCGGCACGATATCGGGCCTTGCCGGTGTCGGGGGCGGGGCGCTGCTCGTCCCGGCGCTCGTCATCCTTCTGGGCTACCCGATCCACCGGGCGGTGGGGACCTCCTCAGCCTGCCTCATCTTCTCGTCAGCCGGGGCCGTGACCGCGTACATCATCAACGGCTGGGGTGTTCTTGGCCTGCCGCAGTACTCGTTCGGGTACGTGGATCTCGTGACCTTTGCGATCCTCGCGGTGACGACGATCCCGCTCGCCCGGCTCGGGGTGCGGTGCGCCCATGCCTGCACCGGCCGGAACCTGCAGATCATATTTGCCATGCTGCTGGTCGTGATCGGGGTGGCGATGATTATGAGCGGATGATGGGGGAGAATGATCGCGGGATTTTCCCGGAGAAATTTAAAAAAAAAATTCCGGGAAAATTTCCGGCTGGTTTATTTTAAACAATACTGTTTTTTTTTAGAAATCCTCGTTTGCAGAAAAGATCGTCCCCCTCTTGCGCCACCAGTCCCCGTGGGGGACGGGGCGCATTGTGATGCCACCAGAATAGACTATCAACATCAATATTGTAAAATTTTTCCGGGAATACAGAGGCATCGCAATGTGGGGGATGCCCACGCGGCGGGGGCAGAGCCGAAGGCGGAGCCCCCAAGAGCGTCACTTAATCAAATGATTTCTCCAGAGCAGCGAAATCATTTCTTTCGTTCCCATTCAGGAAGTCCCGAGATGCCGGAATTATATTTGAAGAATCCATCCAGATTCTTCGTATTGTTCGTCCCTTCGGGACTTGCTATCCCAAATACCCCGATCATCGGCGATCCAAAACCGCCCTTTCCTTGAAGATCCTGTGCTCCCGTAGGGCTTTTTGGGACTTTCACCTCCCAATTGCGTGTATTAGCCCGGATTTTGGATCAGGACGAAGGAATTCCATTCGGGGCACGATTTAGCCCCGGAAATCTCCTCATTGTACCGTTTTCTTTCGAATTCCCCGGATTTTTGTCTCATCAAAATTTTGTGCCTTATTCAAATCTTTTTAAAATGGGCCCCGTTTGGCAAAATAAGCCCGATTTGATATATCACGCCGTTTCCCTCCCGTTACTCTCAGGAGGGGTATTTTCTCCGACGGAAGCCCCCAGTAGATCCAAAGAACTTTCCTTCATTCCTGTACCGGGCCCGGCTCCCGGGTATCCTGTACAAGAAGGGCAAGCCACGCGGGGAGGTAGAGAATCTCCCGGCCATCCACGATTTTTTTATCGAACCGGTCTTTTGTGATCAGGATACCGGTGCGGATATCGAACTCTTCCATAAACAGCAGCAGGTTCTTGTTATCGGATGGCACGATGCTGTTCTGGTATTTTATCTCCATCGGGACAAGACCCTCCGGGCGTTCAAGGACAACATCCACCTCGTGCTTTTTGGGATCCCGCCAGAAGAACTGTCCGGCAAAGAGCGTCTCGGCAAACTGGCCCTGTACCTGCTCGATGATATTCTGCCGGCTGTACCCGAGCACTGCGCATGCGATGGCGGGATGGGTAACGTACAGTTTCTTGTTCCTCCGGGCACGTGTTGCCGGGCTCTTCGAGTACGACTCCGCGATGCTGACAAGGAATGCTGAACGCAGGTACCAGAGATAATTTGCAACGGTCTCAGCATGGACGCTGAAGTGCCGGGCCAGGTTCTGGATATCGAACATCTGTGAAGATGTACTGCAGGCGTACCGGAAGAGCTCGAACAACAGGTCCGGCCTGCGGATATCGAACATTGCCGGGATATCCCGGTAGATGATCTTCCGGACAACCAGGTCGTGGATATATTTCCTTATGATTGTGCTGTCTTCTTCATGCACGAGTTCCGGAAACGCACCTTTATAGAGATACTCGATAACCTCGTGCTCGAACAATTCTTTCTGCGTGACCGACTGGTGGTACAGCTGTTCCATGGAGGCGAAGTCATGTATCACTGCTGACCCGGCAGTGAAACCGGGATTCTTCAGCCGCAAATATTCCCGGAACGAGAGGGGGTGCAGCCGGAAGGTGACGAGCCGGCCGGCAAGTGCAGCCTTTGCCCGCGAGATCTCAAGGGACTCGGAGCCGGAGACAAAAAATTTGATCGCCTTCTGGTCGTAATACCGCTTAAGGATCCCTTCCCAGTCATCCACGTACTGGATCTCATCAAGGAAAAGACTGGTGGCGTGCAGGGTTACTATCGCGTAATCGAGCACGAAGACCAGCACCTCCTTTTTCTGGACCTCCTCTTCATCGAATGAGAAAAAGACGGACGTGCCGGACTGCGCTGCCATCAGCTGGTGCATGAGCGTGGTCTTGCCGATGCGGCGTAACCCGACGATCGCAATCGCCTGTTTCCGTGCCAGCCACGGCTCAATCTCCGCGTAGAGATCCCGCCGCGTGACCGGGACGCTCACGGGTACACCCCGGATCTGGGGATTGTATTCCTGGATCAGCCGGATCAGGTAGTCTTTGTCCACAGTATAGTGTAGTTAACTCCGGAAGTTAATACGGTTATGGTATAGTTAATTCCGGATTTTAATGAGGTTTGAACGAAAAACCCGGATCCTAAAACCGCCCTTCCTTTCATGTACTATGCTCCTCTACGACTCAGGAGGACTTTCGCCTCCCAATTGCGTATATTAGCCCGGATTTTGGATCAGGACGAAGGAATTCCGTTCGGGGCACGATTCGGCCCCGGAAATCTCCTCATTGTACCGTTTTCTCTGAATTCCCCGGATTTTTGTCTTATCTTAATTTTGTGCCTTATTCAAATATCTTAAAATGGGCTCCGTTTGGTAAAATAAGCCAGATTTGCACAATCACTCCCCTCCCCACCCGTTACTCTCCGGATCGGTGTTTTCACCGACGTGAAACATCGGTGGATCAACAAAGTCGGGGGTACACGCCGGGAGGAGGATTACAGGGACAGTCACCACAGGTCCTGGTGAGCCCGATGCAGATTCCGGCTCCCCGTATTTTCCGCCCGGGGCCGGAGCAGCAGTCCTCTTCCTCCGGTGCGGGACCGGCATCTGGTCCGGCATCAGCTGGCCATTGCGGTCAAGTTCTGCAAGAGAATTCGCCAGGACCCGGAAGAACCGGAACGTGCCTTTGGGCGTATAGACCCAGAGCTCGCGGGAGATCTCGGGCGAAGATACAATGAACCGGAGCGCTGCGAGATCTTCAGCTGCTTCCCGCTCCAGCCATGCCGGTGTGATGCGAATGCGCTCAACGCGTCGGATCCGGACATGCGCCACGAGTCCCACGATGTAAATGATGAAGCTGCAGATCATATCCGGCTCGTGCCGGAAATACCGGACCTCGCCACGCTTTTCTGCAATGTGTTTTGCTTCGCTTAAGGCAATGAGCGGTTTACGACCGCGGGCCACTTGATCACCTCGTTCACATTTTTTTCCGGAGCGTTCGCTCGTTGATGATGTGTCATATTAGTGTCTCCATGAGTGCCGGCCGGGGCGTTGCGGGCGCCGGTTTTTTTGCTACTCCTGACGCCATGAGATCGAGTGGGCCGGGTGTTCCTGCACCGGTTATACTGCGGGATATATACGCTTTTTAGTATGTGGATCTACAACTAAATCCGACGGCCTGAAAAGAGGGGAACAAAAATTCAAAGAATGTGTAATTATATTTTGAGTGTCTAAAAAAAAAATTACTGGTATTCCGGTGGCTGAACCACCTTCGGCAGCCCGCCCTTGAAGTGCTGCTGGATCTTGGCATAGTACTGCCGGAGGTTCTCGTTCATCGTGGGGTGCACCTTCTTCTGGGCCTCCTCGAAGTGCTTCTTTGTGACGGTCGTTGCGTTGTCCCTGAGGGCAAGCATGCCTGCTTCCCGGCAGAGGGACTCGAGATCCGAACCAACGAACCCTTCCGTGATACCGGCAAGCTCTGCGGCCAGCTGCTCTCGAGCCGGGTCGGTGAAGGATAATTTCTTCTCGGAGAGGAGCTCCAGAAGGCGTCTCCTCCGCAGGCCTACGGGGAGCCCGACACTGTCTCCTTGTGCCGGGGTGATGGCTGCCTTCATATCCGCGGCAGTGACGTTCTTGTCTTTCCCGAGCTTCTCCACCAGTTCCCCAATGGCATCCTCGTTGTATCCTGCAGTCAACTGTACGATATCGTCGAGTGTTGAGCCGTCAAGGGGCATGAACCGGATGTGGATGCCGATGATCTTCTTCCGGTCCTCTGCACCGGGTTCCCCGATGTACACGAGCCGGTCGAATCGTCCTGCACGCAAAAGCGCCGGGTCCACGATATCGGGCCGGTTCGTTGCGCCCATGATCACCACGTCCTTGAGTTCCTCGAGGCCGTCCATCTCGGTGAGAATCTGGTTGAGCACATTGTCGCTCACGTGCGAGTCACTGCTGGTACCGCGGGCCGGGGCCAGCGCATCGATCTCATCGAAGAAGATGATGGAGGGCGAGACCTGCCGGGCCTTCTTGAAGACCTCGCGGACCGCCCGCTCGCTCTCGCCCACCCACTTGGAGAGGAGCTGGGGGCCCCGGACCGGGATGAAGTTGGCACCGCTCTCGCTTGCCACGGCCTTTGCGATCAACGTCTTGCCCGTGCCGGGCGGACCATAGAGGAGGATACCCCGCGGCGGCTCGATGCCGAGATCCTCGAACTTCTGCCGGTCGGTGAGCGGGAGCTCGATCGCTTCCCGCACCTCGGTCTTGGCCGAGTCGAGGCCGCCGACATTCTGCCACTTCACGTGCGAGACCTCGAGCATCACTTCGCGCATGGCGCTCGGGCCCACGTCACGCTGGGCGCTCCGGAAGTCGCTCGCATACACCTTGAGGTTGTCCAGCACCTCCGCCGGGATCTCTTCTGCATCAAGGTCCAGGTCGGGGAGGTAGCGCCGCAGGGCGCGGATCGCTGCTTCGCGGGCAAGGGCTGCAAGGTCGGCCCCGACAAACCCGTGGGTCTGCTGGGCGAGCACGTCCAGGCTGACATCCTCGGAGAGGGGCATGCCTCTCGTGTGGATCTTCATGATCTCGATCCGGTCGGGCTCGCCCGGGACACCGATCTCGATCTCCCGGTCGAACCGGCCGGGCCGGCGCAGGGCCGCATCGATCGCATCGACCCGGTTCGTGGCGCCGATCACGACGACCTGCCCGCGTTCCTCAAGCCCATCCATCATCGTTAAGAGCTGGGCCACGACCCGGCGCTCCACCTCACCGGTCACTTCCTCGCGCCGGGGGGCAATGGAGTCGAGCTCGTCGATGAAGATGATCGAGGGGGCGTTCTCGCGGGCCTCCTCGAAGACCTCGCGGAGCCGCTGCTCGGATTCCCCGTAGTACTTCGAGATCACCTCAGGGCCGGCGATCGAGATGAAGTGCGCACCGCTCTCGCTTGCCACCGCCTTTGCGATCAGGGTCTTGCCCGTACCGGGCGGGCCGTAGAGGAGCACCCCCTTGGGCGGCTCGATCCCGAGCTTCTGGAAGAGCTCGGGGTGCCGGAGGGGCAGCTCGATCGTCTCGCGGAGGCGCTGGAGCTCGTCCTTGAGGCCCCCGATATCCTCGTAGCTGAACCGTTTGACACCCTCGAAACCGGCCGCCGGCTTATCCGAGAATTCAATGGAGGTGTTCTTGGTGATGATCACCGCTTCTTCGGGCTCGATCTCAACAACCTTGAACCCGATGATCTGCGGCTGGATGAACGGCAGGCCCAGCATCACCGGGACGGTATCGTTCTTCCCCACCGGGAAGTCGATCAACCCGTTCACCACGTGCGGGTTGTTCGCGATCGGGATCTTCTTGGGGAGATCCTCGGGGGGTGCGAGCACCACCCGTTTGGCCTCGATCTCGTCTGTAATCTTTGCAACCCTGACCGTGTCGCCGATGCTGACACCGGCATTGATCCGGGTGAAGTTGTCGATCCGGATCTTCTTCTGGTTCCAGTCCTCGACCAGAGACCGCCAGACCTTGGCAACGGTGCGGCGCTTTCCTTCGATCGCGACCAGATCGCCGGGCGAGATCTTGAGTGCGAGCATCGTCTCAGGATCCAGCCGGGCCTTGCCGCCACCCTGATCGCCGGGGTAAGCGGAGTCCACCCTCAATTGCACTTCTGGCATCACCTTAAAGGTCATATACGCAGGGATAAATAGGTACTGATAATGCGCTACCTCATACTCGACCCGTTCAACGGGGCGGCGGGCGATATGATCACCGCTGCCCTGCTGGACTGCGGGGCGGACCGGGCGATCGTTGTTACGGCGATGAAGGCCGTGGTAGCAGAGCCGGCGATCTTTCGCGTGACCCGGGCCGGGGTTCAGGCGCTGAAGATCGATACGAAGGCTTTGCCGGTCCACCGGACCCTCGATGAGGTGCTGCAACGAATCGAAGAAGCCGCTTCCCACGTGCCGGCGCCGGCGCTCGCAATGGCACAACGAGTCTTTGAGCGGATCAATGCGGCCGAGGAGGAGGTGCACGGTGCCCACGTGCATTTCCACGAGGTCGGGGCCGATGACGCGATCGCGGATGTCATCGGGGCCTGCACCGCCCTTCACACGCTGGGCATCGACGGAATCCGGATCCTGCCGGTCACGCTCGGCCATGGCACCGGCACCGGTTCGCACGGCACCTTCCCGATCCCGGCACCGGCAACGGCGGCTATCCTCCGGCACACGAACCTTGCCACGATCTCCGGTGTCCACACCGGGGAACTCTGCACCCCGACCGGGGCTGCACTCCTTGCAGAGTTCGCGACCCGGGCGGTTGCTGAACTGCCGGCCTACTCAATCAAAGCCGTGGGGTACGGGGCCGGCACCCGCGACCCGGCGCATTCCCCCAACGTGCTCCGGGCCATGGTCGTGGAGACGGCCGGCGCTCCCGGAACCTCGGGAGAACTGGCACAGGACACCGTTGATATCCTTGAGACGAACGTGGACGATGTGAGCGGCGAGGTGATCGCCCATGCGATCGCCCGGTTCATGGAGGCCGGCGCCCGGGATGCGAGCGCCACGCCGATAAAAATGAAGAAAGGCCGGCCCGGGTACCTGATCCGGGTGATCAGCCTGCCAGAAGCGAGCGTCGAGCTCGCAGAACTGATGGCCCGGGAACTCGGTTCGCTCGGCATCCGCTGCATTCCGGCAGTCCACCGCTTCATCGCGGACCGGACCATCGAAGAGGTGGAGATCGAACTTGCCAAAAAGCGCCACACGCTGCCGGTGAAGTACGGCTGGATGCACGGCTCGGTGTACACGCTGAAGGCGGAGTTCGAGCCGGCCCGTGTTGCTGCTATGGAGGCCGGCGTGCCGGTCCGGGACGTGCTCCGGCTCGCTGAAGAGGCGGCATGGGAACGGGTACACACCGGGCGCGTGCAGGTGCCCTGATATTTTTTTGGCTGTCGGCACCAGCAGGTCCCGGATCCCGGATGAAGGGAACGAGACCAGCCGTTACTCTTATCTCTTCTTCAGAACGATTCTTTCAGAGATACGGAGGGAGCATGAAGGTAGAGAAACAGACCAGCGGGAATGCAGCCCTTGACACCCTCCTCGGGGGCGGCCTTGAACTGCGCACGGTCACCCAGTTCTTTGGGGAACCGGCGAGCGGCAAGAGCACCCTCTGCACGATCGCGGCGGTTGCCTGCCTGCGGGCCGGCCGGGCCGTGGTGTACATCGATTCCGAAGGCTTCTCGATCGAGCGGTTCCGGCAGATTGCCGGGGCGGATGCCGAGACGATCGCCGACCGGTTCTTCCTCTTCGAACCCGTGGACTTCGACCACCAGGGATCGATGATCCTGGAGGCCGAGAAGGTCTTGAAGGCCCACAAGCCGGGCCTGCTCGTCATGGACTCTGCTACCGCCCTCTACCGCACCGACCTTGAGAAGGGCCGGGACGCCATGCAGGCGCTCACCCGGCAGATGCTCCATCTCCTTGGCTACGCAAAACGCTACGAGCTCCCGGTCATCATCACCAACCAGGTGTACATGGACACCATGAAGAACACCTACTTCGGCCTTGGGGGAACGGCGCTCGAACACCTCTCGAAGGTGATCATCCGGCTCGAGAAGACCGAGATGCAGGGGGTCAGGAGGGCGCGGCTCGTCAAGCACCGGTCCCGGCCCGAGGGCGCAACCTTCGACTACACGATCGTGGAAGACGGAATTCTGGTCCGGTAATCCCCGTCTCGCTAAAAAATTTATATCTTAATACGCGAATATTTCCTGACCCATGGCACTGAGAAGGGAGATCACATCCCGGATAACGGACCTTCTGCACAAGAACCCGCAGGGCCTCAGCATCACGGAGATCGTGAAGCACGGGGGCATCAACCGGAATACCGCAGGCAGGTATCTCGACAACCTCCTTGTCACCGGCCAGGTGGAGATGCGCCACTTCGGCATGGCGAAGATCTATTCCCTCTCATCCCGGCTCCCGGTCTCGTCCGTGCTTGCCATCTCAACAGAACTCGTGTTGCAGCTGGATGCCAGTCTCCGCATCGTTTTCTTGAACCAGCCCTTCATCAGCCTGCTCGAAAGCACTGAGAAGGAACTCGTGGGAAAGAACATCGAGTTCTCGAAGATCCCGCTCTTTTTTGACGAGACGTTTCCCACGGTCCTTGCCTGGATCCGTGACGGGATAGCCGGCACAGAGTACCGGGGCGAACTTGACATTCCCAAAGAGAAGAAGGTCTTTTCCTGCCGTGTTGTCCCGACCGTCTTCAACAGCGGCCAGAAAGGGGTCTCGATCCTCTTCGATGATATCACGGAACAAAAACAGAGCGAGGCACTCTTAAGTGAGAGCGAGGAGCTGTTCCGTACCCTGGTCAACAATGCCAATGACCTGATCTTGCTCCTGAAACAGGAGAAGGAAGGCGTGCCGGGGCGATTCCTTGAGGTGAACCACGAAGCCTGCCGCGTGCTGCAGTACACCCGCGAGGAACTCCTCTCGCTCGCTCCTGAAGCGATCGTGGCCCCGGAGCGTGCCGCGGTCCTGAGCCGAAATGCACGGGTACTCAGGGAGCGCGGGCACGCCACCTTCGAGATGGAGCTTGTCTCAAAAGAGGGCCGGCGCATTCCGGTTGAGGTCAACGCCCATATCTTCGAGTTCCGGGGCGAGTCCGTGGTTCTCGCGCTCGTGCGGGACATCACCGAGCGCAGGGAGGCGGAAGAGCAGCTCCGGCTCCTCAAGATCTCGGTGGACAGCGCCTATGATGAAGTCTTCTGGATGGACTTGCAGGGCGCTATCCTGTACGTCAATGACGCGGCCTGCAGGACAACCGGGTATTCGCAGAACGAGCTCTGCGCCATGAATATCTCTGATCTGGTTCCCGATCTCACTCCCGAGCAATGGAAAGAGCATTTCCTGGATGTCCGGGAGAGGAAGGCGCAGTTCTTCTTGAGCCGGCACCGTCGCAAGGATGGCGTCATCATCGATGTGGAGGTGGGATCGGTCTATGTTGCACGGGGCGATAAGGAGTATAAGTTCTGCTTTGTTCGGGAGATCACCGAACGCAACCGGGTCGAGGCCGCCCTGCGCGAGAGCGAGGCCCGGTACCGCTCCCTTGCCGAGGCCTCGCAGGATCTGATCTTTGTCATCGACCAGAACGACACGGTGCTCTACATCAACCAGAGGGCCGCAGACTTCCTCAGAAAACCCGCAGCCGCGGTGATCGGGCACCCCCGCAGTGCCAACTTCCCAAAAGAGGTCTCCGACCACCAGTACCAGGCACTCCAGCACATCTTTGCAACAGGCAAGCCGGTGCGGAGCGAGGGGCCGATGAATCTTTGGGGAGAGCGCCGGTGGTTCGATCACGCGCTGGTGCCTATCCCCGACGCAGAGGGGAAAATAACCTCGGTGCTCGGGGTGTCCCGGGAGATCACCACACGCATTGTGGCAGAACAGGAGCGGCAACAGAACGAGCAGACCAACCGGTTCATTGCCGAGCACTCCGTGGATATCATCCACCGGCTCACCCCGGATTGCGTCTGCACCTACGCCTCCCCGTCAGTCACCCCCGTGCTCGGGTACACCCAGGAGGATCTCGCAGGAACGTCCGTCCTCTCGATGATACATCCCGACGATCTTCCGGGCGTACTTGAGGATCTTGCAACAATCCGCACGAGCGGGCAGGATACCGCTACGTCCAGCTTCCGGTTCCGGCACAAGGACGGGCGGTACCTCTGGTTTGAGTCCACGACCCGGGTTGTCCGGGATGCATCAGGGCAGGTAAAAGAATTTTTGAACATCTCCCGGGACATCACCGGGCGAAAGAACGGGCCATCCGCACCAGACAAGCCCTGATACCGGATAACAGGATTGGCGAGGCGGGATCTCACTTTCACCCTTCGTTCCCCTGTTCTTAAATTTCATTCCTGCAAAAAGAAGCTGCATGTCCGTCTGCGGCGGGAAACTGACAGCGCTTACTGCCGGCAGTCAGTATGATATCTGTATGCCGGGGGAGTGCATGCAGATGCTCAATACGGAGACCTGCGTTACCTACAACCGGCATGCGAGCGGTTGCAACCGGGTGCTCAAGGTGCTCCTCCACGGCAGCTGTTCGTACGACTGCGCCTACTGTTCCCTCCGGCTCAACCGCTCCCGGCTCTCATTTGCCCCCCGGGAACTTGCGGACCTGTTTTTTGAGCAGTACCGGAAGAACCTGGCCGGGGGGCTCTTCCTCACGTCGGGGATCCCGCACGACACCGATGAGGTGATGGGAGAACTCATCGAGACCGCCCGTATCCTGAGGCTTGAAGGGTATGCCGGCTGCCTGCACCTGAAGATCCTGCCCGGGGCCCGGCGGGAGGACATCCGTGAGGCGGCCCGGTGGGCCAACGAACTCAGCCTCAATATCGAGACCACGGGGGAGAGCCGGCTTCGTGCCCTCTCCGGGATCAAGGATTACGCGGGCGACCTCCTGAAACGGATCAGCTGGATCGCGGAAGCGGCGCCCGGGCGGCACACCACACAGATGGTGGTCGGTGCCGCGGGCGAGACCGACCGGGAGATCTTCGACTGCGTGACCTCGCTCTATGAGCGGGTGATCCCCTCGCGGATCTATTACTCGGCCTTCCATGCGCTGCCGGAGACCCGGCTCTCCACGCACGAAAGCACCCCGGCCTGGCGCTCGCGCCGCTGGTACCAGATGGACTACCTTATCCGGGAATATGGTTTTGAGCGGACGGAACTGCTGCCCCTCTTAAACGAGCACGACACACTCCCCAACGACGACCCCAAGGCGCTCCTTGCCCGCGGTCAGGAGCCGCTCGATCCCAATGCCGCATCCTTTGATGAACTCATCCGCATTCCCGGGATCGGGCCGGCCACCGCCCACGCCATCATCTTTGCACGGGAGAACCACCCGTTCAGAACACCCCGGGATCTCGGCATGCCGGTCTCCGGTCTGAAGCGGGCACTGCCCTATCTCGCATTCTCAGGTCTCGCCCGCCAGGCAACCCTTGCCGGGTTCACGTGATAACGCCGATAACTCACCACAAAAAAGGATTCAGCAGGGTATGATGCCCGAGAAGACCGTTGCTGCCGGGCCCTGCATGATGGCATCCCCGTCTTTTAAGGTGATGACCAGCGGTCCGCCGCGGGTCTCCACGTTCACCACAGCGCCCACGAGGCCGATGTGGTGCAGGACGGCTGCTGAGGCCGTGGCCCCGGTGCCGCACGAGAGGGTCTCTCCCTCGACCCCGCGCTCGAAGGTGCGGATCCGGATACTGCTCTTGCCGGTCTTCTCGACAAAGTTCACGTTCGTTCCTTTCGGGAACGTTTTGTGGTGGCGGATGGCGGGGGCGTCCGTCTCGATATCCACCGCATCCACGTCCGTTACCACGATCACCGCGTGTGGCACGCCGGTGTTTGCCGCATGCACCTCGTACGCCCCGATCTGTTCCTTGTACTCGCCTTTGCCGGTGGCCGGGATCTCTTTCCGTGCAAAGGCCGGGGGGGTCATGGTGATGCTGGCTGTGAACTGGTCGTCAGAGTATCCCATCGAGACGCCGATCTCGCCGGCAAGGGTCTCGACCGTGCAGGACTCTTTCACGTAGCCGGCATCGTACGCGAACTTCGCAATGCACCGGATGCCGTTGCCGCACATCTCGGCCTCGCTCTCGTCCGGCTGGAGGATGCGCATCCGTATCGAGGATTTCTTGGAGGGGAGCAGGTAGATGACGCCATCCGCCCCGATACCGAACTTGCGGTCGCAGTACAGAGCGGCAAACTGCGCTTTCATCTCGTCCGGGATAATCGTGTGCCGGAATTCATCGATCACGATGAAATCGTTGCCATTGCCGTGCAGTTTGGAGAAGGGAATGTCCATGATGATCCTCTGAAATTGGGGCCGAAAAGCCCGGATCCCGGGCTTCTGGTAGTGCCTACAGCTCTGGCGCTGTTGTGTTCAATAAAACCATCGGAGGCCGGCTTATGTTCCGACCCCGCTTGATGAGAAAAAAAGATTCGGTTCCGTTTCCCCGCGGCATATCAGACGTTGTTTTGGAACTCCGCGATCTCCCAGCCGAGATACTCCCGGATGATCACGTACGCCATCTGCGGCGGGATCGCGCCCTGTTCGGTGACGATGAGATCGATATATTCAGCAGGGGTCACGTCGAATGCCGGGTTGCGGACCGTGACATACGGGAGCGTCTTTGCGATTGCGTCTGCCAGCACCTCACCAGGCGGTCGCTCCTCGATCTGGATCAGTTCCCCGACCACGGTCCGGGGCGCGAACTTGTAGGTCTCAGCCGCCACGATCACGTTCACGCGGGCCTCGGCAGCCGTATGGGCCACCTGCGAGGTCCCGATCTTGTTCACCACCGCCCCGTTCACCGTCACCGCATCTGCCCCGACAATGACGAGATCCACCTCATTGATGAAGGACCGGACCGCCGAGTCGACGATGAAGTTCGTCTTGATGCCGGCATCGTTCAGGGTCCGGATCGTGATGTGCCCCTGGTTCCGGGGCCGCACTTCCGTTGCATAGACCTCGATCTCCTTCCCCTGCCGGTGGGCCTCGATCATGCACCCGAGTGCCACCTCCGAGTTGCAGTGCGTGAGGATCACGTCCCCGTTTCGGATATGCCGGGCGCCGAACTCCGCGATCTTCTCAACCGCGTGCTGCGACGACTGGATGAACTGTTCGGCGCGCTTCACCACGCCTGCCTGCGCCTCGTCGACAGTCTTTGCCTTTGTGAGCCCGGCCATGACCACATGGACCGCGTTTGGCAGCGAGACGGCCGTAGGGCGCGTTGCCACCAGCACGGCTGCCGCCCGCTCCATATCCTGCCGGAATGCAGCAATGTCCCTTGCTTTCACGGTAAGCGCATGATCCCGGAGGGCCTCGGCCGCCGCACGGGCGATCCTGCCGGCGCCCCGGATCTCCATGCTCTTTATCTTCTCCGCAGTTTCAGTAACGATCATCTCATTGATTTCATGTATCAGGGAAGTTCATAGAGTTATTGAAAGGTGCGAGATATGTCGGTTGCCGTGGTCTTTGACAGTGCCGGAACGCTGCTGAACACCTACCGGGTTGCAAAGGATATCGGGAACCGGCAGCTGCTGCCGGGGGTCGAGACCACCACCCTGACCTTCAGTTCAACGGACCGGGTGCTGATCGTGCTCCCCGTTCATTCCAAGGATCTGATGGTGGCAGATCCGGCAATGCTCCTCTCTGAGTACCTGATCGACCGGAACATCGGGTTTGGCGTCAGCTGCACGCGGAAGATCGTGACTGCTGAGGATATCGGGGATGTGCTCTACAAGGACCAGCGAGCCCGTGCCGGGGACCTCCAGGAGTGCATCCGCAATGTCTGGAGCATCTGCAAGCAGGAGTACATGGTCACCCTCAACAGCGGGGCGATCATCAACATGGCCCACAATGCCGTGGAGTTCACCATCACGGCCGGGGGCTGGCCGTTTGACGGGGCAAAAGAGACGATCACGGCCCTGCACCGGATGGGCGTTCCCACGTTCATTGCCTCGGGGGACCGGGTCACGAAGCTCGAGCGGATGGCCGATCACTTCGGCATTCCCCATGACCGGGTGTACGGAGTTGCCACCCCGACCGTCAAGGCGCAGATCATCCAGGATCTAAGGCAGGAGTACGACCGCGTCGTGATGGTGGGGGACGGGATCAACGACCTGCTGGCACTCAGGAGCGCCGATATCGCGGTACTCACCACCCAGCAGCCGGGCGAGCGGCCCGAGCACCTGTACAAGGCTGCCGACCACGTGGTGACCAATGTCAGCGATGTTCTTTTGATCGTGCAGGACCTTCTCGCGGGAACAACAAAAGTTAGCGATCGTGACGACTGTAGTGCATCACATAAAAGGTAATATCCTACCTCTCTCACATTAGATACAAGGGTATTATGACGGCTCCATTGATCACGGTTGACAACCTCTCCATGGATTTTGACGGGGAGAAGGTTCTCAAGAATATTTCCTTTGAGATTGGCGAGGGCGAGATCCTCGGGATTATCGGCAGGAGCGGCGCCGGTAAGACGGTCCTGATGCACCTCATCCGCGGCGTTGAGCAGCCGCCGACCAGCGGGCGGATCGTGTACCACGTGGCCGCCTGTGACACGTGCGATTATATGGATGTCGGCAGTGCCGCAAGCAAGCCCTGCCCTCACTGTGGCAGCACCTTATCAAAACACGATATCGATCTCTGGAACGAGAAAGACGAAGAGATGCGAAGGCGCTTAATGCGCCGCACCGCCATCATGTTCCAGCGCTCCTTCGCCCTGTACGGCGACGACCGGGTGATCGAGAACGTGCTTCACGCGCTCGATGATATCAACTACCCGCAGGAGAAGGCCATCGGCAGGGCCGCCGATCTGATCGACCAGGTGCGGCTCTCGCACCGGATGATGCACATTGCCCGCGACCTCTCGGGGGGAGAGAAGCAGCGCGTTGTGCTCGCCCGCCAGCTCGCCAAAGAGCCCTTCATGCTCTTTGCCGATGAGCCGACCGGCACCCTTGACCCGGGTACCGCCAAGATCGTGCACGCGATGCTGATCGATGCGGCAAAGACCAATAATATGGGTATCGTCGTCACCTCGCACTTCTCACAGGTGATCGAGGATGTGGCGAACCGCGCGATCCTGCTCGTGGAGGGCAAGATCGCAAAGATCGGTGCGCCCAAAGACGTGATCGCGGAGTTCATGAAAGCGTGCGACGACACTGAAGAGTTTGAGGAGGCAGAGCTCGGGGACAAGGTCGTGGTTGCCCGGGACCTGATCAAGCGCTACATCTCGGTGGACCGGGGCGTGGTCAAGGCGGTCAACGGCGTCTCGTTCGAGGTGTACACCAAGGAGATCTTCGGGATCATCGGCAAGAGCGGGGCCGGCAAGACCACGCTCTCCGGCATCATTGCCGGCCTTGTTGAGCCGACGAGCGGCGAGATCAATGTCCGTATCGGCGACGAGTGGATCGATATGACGAAACCCGGGGTTGAGCAGCGCGGGAGAGCCACCGGCTATATCGGGCTCCTCCACCAGGAGTACGACCTCTTCCCCCACCGGACCGTGCTCGACAACCTCACCGATGCGATCGGCCTCGAGTTCCCCAAGGAGCTGGCCATGAGAAAGGCACTCGTCACCCTGAAGATGGCGGGCTTCTCCGACACCAAGAGCGCCGAGATCTTAAACCGCATGCCCGCCCAGCTCTCAGAAGGAGAGCGGCACCGGGTCGCGCTCGCGCAGGTGTTGATCCGCGAACCCCGGATCGTGATCCTCGATGAACCCACGGGCACGATGGACCCCATCACCAAGATCGATGTGAAACACTCCATCCTGCACTCCCGGGAAGAGATGGATGAGACCTTCATCGTGGTCTCGCACGACATGGAGTTCGTGCGGGACATCTGCGACCGCCTTGCCCTGATGCGGGGCGGCAAGATCATCCAGATCGGCAAGACCGCCGAGATCCTCGCGATGCTGACCGAGGAAGAGCGGAAAGTCATGGGCCAGCCTGCAGCCTGAGGCCTCCATGATCACAATCCACCTCGACGGGAAGAGGATGGAACTGGCTGAAGGAAGCCAGCTCTCTTCTTTGCTATCCGGCCATCCTCCGAACTGTGCCATCGGGATCATCCGCCCGGCAACGCAGGAGCAGCGGAAGACCGCAAGCCTCGCGATCACGACAACTGCCGGGGAGTTTACCCTGGAGGCGGCCGGTCAGGATACCGCTCTGTTTACTGAGCCGGAGAGTATCGGACGGCTGGTGCTCCACTGGAACGACCGGTACGCTGCGGCGTTTGGTCCGTTCCCGTCATCCATCAGGCCGGCCCGGAGACCCCAGGTGTATGAACGGGGCGACGTGATCCTCGGGTGCGGCGGGTACGAACCGGAACGGTCGTACCTGATCGTCTCCAAAACCCGGCACTCGGCAGACCATGGTGCTGACGAGAGCGGCGGGGTTGTCGGCAGGGTCGTCAGCGGCAAGGGCGTGCTCGACCGGTTCTCACAGGGCGACCGGATCACCGCCATCGAACCGGTGGTCAGCTGGGCGGATACCAGCCGCTCGTTCACGACCACGGATCCCACGCTCGTGCTCGAAGACGGGATGCAGATCGTGACCCGGCTTGAGATCGTGGCACGGGGATACAGCGAAGGAACGATCACCACCGAGGCGGCCCAGAGCGTGGAGCATATGCTTCTCACCCTCCAGAACGGCACCTTCGTGGTTGGGAGGGCGGCAAGCACTCACATCTTCGATGCCCGCCGCACCGAACCCGATACCATCGGCCGCGAGGTGCGCGGGCCAAGGCGCGAGGGAGCGGTCACGGTCCGCAACACCGGCCGATCGGCCGGCGGGATCGCCATCTACCGTACTGATGTTCCGGCGAGCACGGCCCACAACATTGCCGGGCAGGTGGTGTACGGGATCGAACTGGCAAAACTCGCAAAAGAGAACGATCTCCTCTCGGTCAAGGTGACCCCGCAACGGATCGACCTGCTCGGCCGGCCGCTTGAAGAGGCCCAGGCAATTGCCGCTGCGGCCGGGATCACGCTGAACGCCGATAAGACCGGAGAGAACCGGATCGTGATCTCGCAGGAACCGGGCACCACTCTCGATGTCCTCAACGAGAAGACAGTCACCGTGGTCACGGCGCCGGCAGACAAGGTGATCGATATCACGCTTGACGATGCCAAGGCCCCGATGAGCTGCGAGGTCTTCCGCCGCTTCACGGGCCTTGCCGAGCACGACTGCGGCATGATGCCGGTCTTCTTCAAGTTCGAAGACGTGGTGCTCTTCAAGCCGCCGGTGGCGCCGGGTACCAAGATCTCCCCCGAGAACCAGCCCGTGGACGAGGCTCCTGCCGCTGCGCTCGCGATCACGAACGATGCGCGGAAAGGGGCCGGCCTCGTCGGGGTGCGGCTCTCGGCGAACAAGGAGTTCGGGCCTACCTCGGAGCCCTTCGAGGGGACGAATCTCATCGGGCACGTGATCGATACGGGGAAACTCAAGAAAGTGAAGGAGCGGGAGATGGTGTACATCAGGGAGGTGAAGCGATGACGGAATACACGCCGGTCCATGTCGGCACCGTCACGAAATACATTGTGGTAGAGTCATTCGAGATCACGCCTGCGGACCTGGCGATCCGGGGGTACGAGGTCTCGAACGGGGCGATGATCAAGGAGACCTGTTTTGGTCTTGTGGTGAGCGGGAAGCCGGACGAGGTGGACCGGATCGTGGAGGAAGTCCGTAAGGTGGACCCCGACCATATCTTTGTCAAGGACCGGGGCTTTCCCCCGGGCGATCCCCGGCGCTGCCGGGCCAACCTGGGCGGCGCACGCCCCGGCTACCACGGCATGGAGTTCGAGATGACCGTCATCCCCTATGTCTCGCATGGCCTGGAAGAGCTCAAGAAACAGAACGCGGCAACGGTCCCCGCACCGGCCAACCCGCTCGCTCATGAATCTCTCGATATCACCTCCCTCCAGAAACTGATCGATGCACAGGAGTCCTAATAATGGCAAAAGTCTTCATCTATCCCGCAACGAGCCTGATCCTCTCTGACCTCGTGTCCCGGCACGGCCACACCCCACTCTCCTCGGCCGTTGCCATCCGCGAACGCATCCAGACCGCAGGACTCGAATCCCCGCCCCTCCAGATCACGCCCGAGGAGCCCAAGAAGGGGCTGAAGTGGGCAGCCGTCGAGGTCCCGGCCGGGGTCCGGGGCCGGATGGCCCTCTACGGCCCGATGATCGGGGAGTGCGAGGCCGCGATCATCATCAACGACGCCGATCTCGCGTTCGGGTGCATGGGGTGCGCCCGCACCAACGAACTGATCAAGTTCCTCCTGCGCCAGAAGGATATCCCGAAACTCGACCTCAACTATCCGAAGAACGAGGACGAGGGCGTCAAATTCGTGGCCGCGATCAAACGGTTCCTGGACGGACTCGGGGGTGCAAAATGACGCCCCCGGTACGGATCGCCCAGCTCTCCTGCGGTGCAGATTACTCCGGGGTCCAGAAAGAGATTGACGCCGCGGCACGCGAGGTGAGCGGCGAGATCTTCTTCCCGGACATTGCCCTCAAGGATATCCGTCGGGACTTCGATGCGTTCGGGCTGGATGTGAAGAGCCCCGATCTCAAGCTCGCCATTGCCCGGGCAAAAGCCCTTGTCGAGGGGCGCGTAGAGGCGGACGCGGTCTTCATTGCCACCTGCTTCCGGTGCGCCGAGGCCGCGATCGTGCGAAACGAACTCCGGCGCTACATCCACGAGAACTCGAAACTCCCGGTCGTCAGTTACTCGTTCACCGAGCGAACCACCTCCGGCACGCTCCTCACGAGAATGGAGGCCCTCTCCACCATCGCCCGAAGGCGTGCCCTCCTTGCCCGCGAGACCCAGCAGGGGATCACGCTCGGTCTCGACTCAGGTTCCGCGACCACGAAAGCGGTCGTCATGAAGGACAACAAGATCGTTGGCACGGGCTGGGCCCCGACAACGGAAGTCCTCAAAAGTGCCCACACGGTGATCGAGACCGCCCTTGCCGAAGCCGGCATGACGATGAAGGATATCCAGGCGATCGGCACCACGGGATACGGGCGGTTCCTTGTCGGTAAAGACCTCAATGCAGACCTGATCCAGGAAGAACTGACCGTCAACTCGAAGGGCGCGGTCTACCTTGCAGACCGGCAGCACGGCCCCGCAACCGTGATCGATATCGGCGGCATGGACAACAAGGCCATCGCCGTGATGGACGGCATCCCCGGCGTCTTTACGATGGGCGGGATCTGTGCAGGGGCGAGCGGGCGGTTCCTCGAAATGACCGCAAAGCGGCTCGGTGTCGAGATCACCGAGCTCGGCCCGCTCTCCATGAAAGGATTCGGCGCCAAGGTGCCGATGAACAGTTACTGTATCGTCTTTGGCACCCAGAGTCTCGTGAACGCCCTTGCTGCCGGGAGCTCAAGAGAGGATGTGGCCGCTGCCGCCTGCCACAGCGTGGCCGAGCAGGTCTACGAGCAGCAGCTGCAGGAAGTGGACATCAAGGAGCCGGTGATCATGGTCGGCGGGACATCGCTCATCGAGGGGCTTGTGCACGCGATGGGCGAACTGTTGCAGACCAAGGTCGTGGTACCGCACCACTCCCAGTACATCGGTGCCGTGGGATCAGCGCTCCTCGCATCGGGATTCATCAAGGACGAATAAGATGCTCGCCGTTGAGTACTTCAAAGTGGACTGCCCCGAACCGCTGGGCGCCGAGTACTACGAGCAGATCACAAACGACGTGCTGCTCGACCACAATCTCCTGAAAGTGGTGAACAAGCTCCACATCTGGATCGACCCCAAGGTCCCGGTCTTCATCGCGGTCGCCACCTTAAAACCGATCACGAGCGTCATCCGGGTGGGCGACTGCGCCAACGTCAACCCGCAGGAGGGCAAGATGACCCTCGTCCTCTCCGACGAGACCTACCTGGCCCCGATGCTGAAGATCTTCTGGGACCGGTTCGGGAAAGACAAGGTGGAGCAGCCCGACCGGTTCACGGTGATCCTCACCGGTGTTGAGGCAACCTCCGCGGAGGTGGAAGCGATCGTGATCGGCAATCCCAGCGAATCGCTGCACAAGGACCTCATCTACGCCTTCCGGTGCATTGCCCCGGAGGGGTTCCGGCTGAGAAGCGAGGTCTTCACCAGGAACAAACTCACGTTTGTGGCAAGCGAGAACACGCTTGCCGAGGACATCGGCACGCTGGTTGCCTCGCTGTACAAGAAGATGGGCGAGGTACCGCCATGACGCTCGTTCCCGTCACCTACAAGGGCGGGATCTTCCAGCACGACATCGTGGTGGACCTGATCGAGGATCTCGGCGGGTACGTGGTCCAGAAGCACGTGCTCGCGCAGGAGGTCGTGCTCCAGTGCTTTGTGCCCCGCGAGGATATCGAGCTGATCCGCGAGATCTCGCGGCCGCTCTTTGGCGAAGTGACCGACTCCCCGCTGGTCGGCACCGAGATCGCGGTGGTCAGCATGAGCCTGGAGATCCACCACCTGCCCCACCCGTCCTGCGACATCGCGGAGTACGTCCGCAGGCTCGGGGCCAAGAGCAACATGGTGAGTCTGGCCCGGGGCCCGGGGAAGCGGATCGCGGGCCTGAACGACGAGGAGCGGGACGTGATCAACGAGCACGACATCGCGGTGTACCTGCTGGGCAACTTCGAGACCTGCATCGAGTACAAGATGCCCACGCTCCGGCGCGGGATCGAGGTGCCGATCGTGCTCTGCGGGGGCCCGGATATCGAAGTTTTGAAGAAGATCATCGACCCGCCGGTGGATGGCTACGTGGGGAACGTGGGCCGGTTCATGCGGCGGACGAAAGAGGGCGGGGAACTCTCGATGCTGGACGAGATCATCGCCGAGATCACCCGGGTGCTTGAGAAGAAGCGGGACGCGATTGCAAAAGACCCGCTCTCGGTGGCACCGGCGCGGCTGATGGGTCTCATCAAGGAGAAGATCCCCGAGATCCTTGAGGTGACCTCGCCCACCCCGCTCACCGTGCAGATGGCCGGTCTCCGGGTGAAGCTGCCCTACGATACGTTTGCAGAGAAGGTCAGGAAGATGGAGGTCGAGGACGGGATCAAACTTGAGGATATCGCGGAGGTCCTGCCCTCGCGGATGCGGGACTATATCCTGGTCAAGATCCTCCCGTTCTCGGAGACGAACACGGTGGTCTGATGACGGAGACAACGAAGAAGGAGTTCGAGGAGCGCCTTGCCCGGATCGTGGAGCAGGGCGCGGATGTAACGGCCGAGGAGTGGATGAAGACGATCGAGGTCGAGTACGGCAAGGTGCCGCTCGTCTTCAAGCGGATGGGGGAGCGGCCCGAGGTGCTCATCTCGCACCTGCTGTACAAGGGGACGGTGGCGCAGACGAGCCCGCTCGACCCAAAGTTCGTGGAGCTGATCAGCATTGCGGTGGGAGCGGCCTTAAAATGCCCGCACTGTACCAGCTACCACATGCAGGCGGCGCTGAAGATGGGGGCAACCCGCGATGAGGTCCTCGAGGTGATCCTCTTATCCGGTATGATCGCCAACTCGTCCGTGCTGGCAAACGCGTACCGGATCTTCGATGAGAAGGTGGAGAAGTGCGTGGCGTGCGAAGTGAAGCCGCCGAAGGCCAAGGAGAAGAAGAAGGCAAAGCGGTCCGGGGCAAAGAAGAAGAAGTAACTTTTTATCGGATCTGAGACGCCTGCCCCCGGGGGAAAGCGGGTGGCAGGGACGAAGGACAGAAGTAATTTTTCTATTCCCAGAAGCTCGTTCTTTATTCCTGAGCCAGAAGAAGGAATAGATCAGATCTGTGTCCCTTCCTGAATTATTTTCATATAATCAACGAAAATGTACTTCCGGTATCGCTTCTTTCCGGTGATCTCCTGGATAATTTTGAGTTTTTCAAATTTGGCAAGAAGCAAGGTGGCTGCCTGCATACTGATGTGAAGCTCCTCCGCCACCGATGTCGAAGAGATTACTGGACGGTCAAATAACAAGTCGACCAGTTTTATTGCGCTGGTTCCCCCGATATTATTTTCAAGGAGTTTATTCATGGTGTGATCTTTCAATCTGATGATCCGTTTTGCAGTTTCAATGGAGTTGTTGGAGACCTCAATGACACCTTTGAGGAAAAATTCAATCCACGAACCCCAGTCACCATGAGTTCTCACATTGTTAAGGAGCTCGTAATACCGGTCTTTGTTCTTCTTCAGATAGAAACTGAGATACATCAGCGGACGAGATAAATTACCTATTGAACAGAGGTAAAACGTAATTAATAGTCGCCCCATTCTTCCGTTTCCATCGTAATAGGGGTGGATCGTTTCAAACTGTGCATGAATTAATGCGATCTTCACGAGAGGCGGTAATTTTTGCTTTGAGGTAATAAAAACCCCCAATTCTCCCATGAGTTCTTCCACAGATTCGGGGGGCGGGGGAACGAAGATCGCTTCATGGATGGTCTCACCCGGCCTTCCAATCCAATTCTGATCTCTCCGCAATACCCCCGGTAATTTTCGGGCTCCCCGGGTTCCTTCGATGAGAACCTTATGAATTTTATTAATTAATTCTACAGATATCTTGGAGGTCTTTACATTCTCAAGCCCAAAATTCATGGCTTTGATGTAATTCACAACTTCCTGAAGATCGTTGGTATTCTCATGCGATTTCACATGAGCTTCAAATTCCAGTACACCTTGCAAAGAGGCCTGGGTTCCTTCGATCTGCGAACTTAACAGGGCCTCTTTTTTGACATACATCGCAACAAAGAGATCGGGATTGGGAAGAACCTGTGTCACACCATCCAATCGTGCCAACGCTGCATCGGCATTTGACAGAAGAACCTGAAGACTATCATCAATATCCAGATCGCTCGGAGGCAATGGTTTTGGTATGAAGGCTGAATACCCCTCTTTTTGGAGTACATATTCACCTGCACGATTGCTGGACACTTCTACCATGGTATACGATTGGCGTTCTTACAATATATATTAGAATTTAATTAACGTAGAGTTGAATTAGATTAGAAGATATGCTCTAATTCAATTCCAAGTATTGTTAATTTCAATTTTGTACGCTAATTCAACTCCAAGTATTGTTATTTTCAATTTTGTACGCTAATTCAACTCCAAGTATTGTTATTTTCAATTTAGTACGCTAATTCAACTCCAAGTATTGTTAAATGTCAATTTGGTACGCTAATTCAATTCCAAGTATTGTTATTTTCAATTTTGTACGCTAATTCAACTCCAAGTCGTTCTACGATGTTGTGGGATATTCCCGATCCAGATGTCATACCGATCTGGTTTCCTTTTCTCAAGCAGGGTCTGGTTGGAGAATGAGTGCGCAGATCATGCGATGATCTCAGCACACCCGATCACATCTGCCAGTTGTCGCGCTCGGTTTTCTGATCCCCCGGGGCGAAACGATACATTTCCTAAAAAAATACCGTCGAAGCAACTACTAATTTAGTAGATTTTAGTAATTATTAGTAGTTGGAGAACTGTTCGAAAAGTAACTGAAAATTGCTGAAAAATTTTCAGGTTTTCTGGAACGCTACGAAACGATGTTACATACATGGTTGGACTTCCCCAGATTCTTCAGATCAGTTGTTAAGGATTACTTAACAACTGAAACCGAACGCGAATTTTTTGAGATTTCACAGGCTGGCCGATCATCGTTTGCCGCAACGGTGAAGGATTACTTAACAGTTCAAACTACAGACTCACAGTTCTGATCGGTTTGTTGAGACCAACAAAATGGTCTCCCGTGGTTCAATCACCTCATCTCCAAAGACGGGCCGGAAGAAGACGTGACATGGCGTGTTCTTTTTTGGAAAACTCCACTTTTTTCGGATCTGGTTAACTTTTCTCAAGCAGGGTCTGCTTAAAAAATTTCAAGCAAGGTCCGGTTGATCCGCTCGCGGGTTTCAAGCAGGGTCATGGGGGGTGCCTGAAATTTTTCAAGCAAGGTCCGGTTAAAAAATTTCGAGCAGGGTCTGCTCAAACGCACTTCAAGCAAGGTCTGCTTGAAAATTTTCATGCAAGGTCTGGTTGTTTTCCCGGAGTTTCCTGCGACGTGAAGACATTTTCTGGATTTTTGGTTGCGACAGATCTGTTTAACTTTTTGCAACCAAGGTCTGCTTAAAAATTTTTGAGCAAGGTCTGCTTGAAAAATTTCAAGCAAGGTCCGGTTGATCCGCTCGCGGGTTTCAAGCAGGGTCATGGGGGGTGCTTGAAATTTTTCAAGCAGGGTCTGGTTGAAAAAAATCATGCATGGTCTGCGTGAATTCATCCGGGAGTCCATGGGGGCGGGGAATGATTATCGATCGTTTTGCTGATGTCAGCAAATCGATCCTCCCCTTGATTGGAAGTTGGGTGGGGGTGTCTTGGAATATTTGGAGGGTCAGATGCGGATACCCGTTGTTGTGTTGTGGGTTTGGGGTATCTTGTAAAAGTGTCACTGATCTAATCGCGTTTTGCCATTTTGAAAAAATACTGCAATTGCAGCACGCTCTTTCAAAAAAGAAATTTCTCATTTATTTTTAATCAAATTCATTAGATTGATTGGTTCTGAAAGAACTTGTAAACCTTGGGGAGTTTTGCCTGTTGTAAATATCGTTTCCCAATATGCATTATTTTGTTTTCCTCCGAAAACCGTTAATGACAATTCTTTATTAACCCAAATTGGCAAGCCTCTGAAATTTCTAATAAATAATCTGAGATTGGCCCAAAGTGGTTCAGGGAATTTATCTTGGAATAATTTATCTTCGTTAATGGGCTTTCCTTGCATTATGAAGTAATTCTTAATGATCTGATCGAGGAATTTTAACCAATTATACATGATTTCTTCTTTGCTCATACGGAAAGCAGTCATATGATCTTCTGGGATTTTTTCCCCTTTTCGAAGATTACTTTCAAGCATGGATGTACCAATATCGGTATCAAATTTCCCGATATAAATTTCGTCAGCGATGATATTCATTAACCGTAATAATTGCTCTTTTTCATTCTCTCTCGGATTATCATCTTCTTCGAATCGGAAATCTAACGGTGTATGAAGAACGTCCTGGAGAATAAAAAATGAATAGAACGTCTTTTCCAATGTACTGTAAGAAATTGGCTTTTCCTTTCCTCTTCCACCAAAATCTATGTACTCTCGTAATTTATTTTCTGGGTGGTGAGTGATACTATCTCGAACAGCATCGATAATATATCGTTTCATCTCACGGGATTCGCCTTTGAAATATTTCACCATATCTTCCTCGGAAAATGAAAAATCCTCCGGTGTAAGGCCACGTTCCTTTTTATATCGTTGAATTCTGTCGTAGTATAACGCATTTCCAAGATGACGCTGAACTGATTTATCAAAGGCCACTTGTCGGAGTGATGTGCCTGCATTTGTATTTGCAGTAAGTAAAACATCGAGGTCGGGATCGATAAAAATGCGGACTGGTAATTGTCTTGTATTCAACAATATTTGAGCAACTGCTTTGTGCTGACCATCAAAGACTTTAATTTGACTACTATCTCCAGCTGTTGAAATATATCCTAACGAAATGTGAAGTTGAGGCCGGCCGATAAAAAATTCCTGAACTAGTTTTGATACATTTTTCCCAATTGGCCTCGGATTAATTCTGTCGTCGTGATAAATATATTCAAGCGGGACTAATGCGAAAAAATAACGAAACTTACTTACTAAATCAGTATAAATTGGAGCTTTCAAAATCGAAATATCTCCAATGCCAGAAAATGAGTATTTTATCGAATCTTTTTCAATTGTAAAATTTAAGGGGAATTTCGAACCCCCATACCAATCCAAGATATGGCTTAAATTTGCTTGAGAGTGTGTTTCATCTAATGTTTTTTGCTGAATTTTTTGAAAATGGGCTAGTATTCTTGCAACTCTCAAATCAGCTGCCTGTTTGGAGCGATTACACGAACTGTGAGTTAAAGCGAAATTTGAAGGGTCGTCTTTTCCACCATTTTTTGAGGGTATAATATGGTCGATATCGAGATCATCTTTGTGTATTTTTAAATCGATTTCATCATGACAAATAAAGCATTTGTATTTCTGAGATTCCGCTAATTTATATAATAATTCATCTCGTTCGGAACCGGATAACCGGCCTAAATAAAGGGATACCATATTCTACCTCAAATTTTTTTGTCGAGGCAATCGTTTTACTTAAATTGCCATATCTCTTTGGATTTATTATTCGATCCCCGCGACAATCCTGATCTCCTGATCGGTTAACCCATATAATTTGTATACGATGTGATCGATCAGAGTATCCGTCGCATCAATCTTAACCATGAGTGGTTTTATTTTCGCAACTGAGCTTTCATACCAGTCTTTCAAGGTATCATAATGTGCCCGGCTCTTGGGATTATACCCATCCTTGATCTTACTCTTATTCTTCACCAGTACATCGACAATTTTGGTGAAATCATTCGCGTAATATTCCTGGATCAGCGTCTTGTTCGACAGTGTATCAACCGATGCCCCAATCTCGCTTTCAACGAAATTCAGGAACGTCTTGATCTCCGCATTCTTGGCTTTATTCATATCCACCATCTGTTCAGCAAGGAATGCAAGAAGATCATGAACGACATCGGATTCTTCCGGTTGAGCTGAAAGTCGCGTATCCACGAATGCGAGAATCGGTTGCATATCGTTGTTCTGGGTGAATGATTGGTACATGTCCTTTGCTTCGATTATGAGTGATGAACGCCGTTCTGCGGGAGTTGTGAAGATGATGTGATGAATGGGAAAAGCACGAACTTGCTTTGGATATGTATGGGAATATGATCCTTGTAATGTCCCAGTCGCAAACACTTCTTTAAAGTACCATGAAATGAGAGAACTCGCAACTACACCCAATGTGTACAAAAGACTGGGAATATTGTCTTTCAGATGTGGAAATCCTTCAAATTCAGTCTGTGCCCCGGTGCCTTCTACATTCCCATATGGCGTTACACAAGTAACCAGATGATCACAATAAAGCCCATCTGGATCATATGCGACGACAATTTTTTCATTTTTATCTGTTACATCGCGAACAAGAATTTTGGGATTCTCAAAAAGTTCAGGAACACGTGGCCCGTACATCAAATCGGGTTGGTAATCAAGGAACCTTCCATCAAGATCTATTTCGTAACGATGGAGGGTTTTGCCGTCGAAAAATCGTTTCGCGTTACCTATCGGCTTCTTCGTAATTACATCTGCTTTTTTAAATGAAACTTTATCCTTACTGTGAACAGTTGCCCCTACCTGCACATAACAAAATTGTCCAAGATGAACAGAATTGGTATCAATTTTTTCGATTATTTTCGCTGCCCCTCCTTCAACAGCTCTTGGCCGGAATTGACTTGTGGTTCCTACTAGCCATTTCGATAACGGCACTTCATAAAGAAGCTGAGCAGGTTCGCTCATTCGGGGTGGTTTTTCATAGATTACTTTATGATTCTCTGTTGGTGGCTTTTTAAGAATTACATAGATTGAACAATGACGTGAAGCATCCTCGAATACATTTTCATCATCATATTGTGTCCAGCGAATGAGTGAAAGGTTGTGGATAATTGATATTCTAAGCTGAGTTGCATATTTTTCACGACCTACTGCGTCTGGTAAAATAAATGAATGGTACCCTCCTGCTTTCATGAACTGTAAAGCAATGGATACGAAGGGTATATACAAATCCCAATGCCCGGATAAAAATTCTCTATGGGGATTCAAAAATGCGATGGCATTACGGCTTGTATCATCAAGATCAGTCATCGCCCACGCATTCGCATATGGAGGATTCCCAATAACCGCATCCCAACCGGGGTTTTCTTGGAGTTTCCCGGCATCGAAGAATATTTCCGGGAACTCTAATTCCCAGTGGAAGAAGGATTTTTCCTGCGCAATTGAGCCGGCTCGCTTAAACCAAGGATACCAGGTTTTAGATTGCCATTCTTTGTCATCACCAGCGATAGCCCAGACAAGATCCTGATATAATGCTTCGGAAGATTTCTTTTCTGTCGGAGTGATCACATTTCCGAAATACGTTGCCGTGTAAACATTAGCGAGCCCTTTTGCCTTTTGGTATTCCGGCAACTGCTTGAATTCCTCAAACGCTTTTTCTTTCCGTTTGATATCTTCGAGATGATTGTCTTCGATAGCGTCGAGTTCTGCAATCTTGGAGAGAATATGCCCGATGAACCTGGGAGAAATGGAAGTTGGTAGTTCTATCTGGGTTCTCTCTTTTGGCTCCTTGCCCGGATAATACCTGAGGTTCGTAAGCCTTGCCCCAACCAGACTGTTCCCCTGTTTCAGCCGGTGGTCAAGGAATGAAAGCGGCTTATCCCTGCTGATCGTGGTAAGCCACAACCCGACCTTTGCAAGCTCCACGGCAAGTTCGTTCAGATCTACACCATAAATGCAGTGTGACACAACATCCCGCCGTGCCCAGTCATTCGTGTACGGTGCAGTATCCGCGATCTTTCCTGCTTCGAAATCTTTCTGAACTGCTTCAAGAAGTTTTTGTGAAAGAAACTCCACCGCACCGACAAGGAAGTGTCCGCTTCCCATTGCCGGATCAAGGATGTTAATCGAGAGAGTCAGATCTATATAGCTTGCGTTCTTCTCTTCCGCTTCTCTCCATTTCTCCTCAATAACCGGTCCGATTGTGTTCTTCACGATATAGTTCACAATGTAATCCGGCGTATAGTATGAACCGGAAGATTTGCGCTCACCCTTATCCGTAGCAAGATAGATGTTACCTGCACTTACCCGATCATTCTCTCCGAAATCCGCAAATGTTTTCTTTTGCTTCCGACCTGCATTATATGCATCAAGAGTTCCCCATCCGCCATCACACGCAACAAGATCCAATTCCGCTTTTTTTAGTTTATATTCCAGCAACCCTTCGTAAATACTGCCGAGATTCCGGATTTCAAGCGTCGAATAATCTACAAAATCGCGATGACCATCTTTTGGCTTACTTCGGGAAAGGAGATCGATGGCATCAGCAAGATATTTGTCGCTAATTTCCCAATGTTCAAGATCGGGATGTTTCTCTGGATCAAATAATCCGCCGTTATACGCCGGAATATAGTACTCCGCTTTCGGGATGCCAAAGGATTCACTTCCTTCATCCACGAGTTTGAACAGGACTTTAAGATCCCCTTGGATGGAAGATTTGACTGTATCAAATCGTTGATGCGCCGGGCCGTCCTGTGTTTCTGCAATAAAATGCTTGATATGATGAAAGCTGTAGTATTCCCGGTAGCGTTGATCGCGGAGGTCCAGCAAACCTTTCCCTTCGGCATAGAGTAAGAAAAGGAACCGGTATAACAGGATCATCGTACTGTTCTGCACGCGGGCAAGAGTTTCTGCATCGGGATTTTCAAGACGATTCGATTTCTGATTAATGAATCCCTCGGCAATTCTTTTCATCGCCCAATACACATTATCTTTCAGGTCGTCCCCGATATTTTTTGCATAATCTTTTGATTCATTCAGGACACGATCAAGAAATGCCTGTCCCTCTTTTGATGTAACAAACGCATCTTTCCGGAAAAAATAATAGAAAAACCTGAATGTGTCGGTGTCATTTGATTCAATCAACAAGGACAGATCAATTTCGAGATAATTATCCCGCCGCCGCTCTTTGCAGTATAGTCGCCAGATCCTGCCATTAGTAAGAATTCCCCATTTCTGCTCAGTATCTTCAAGGTATGTCCAGATCTGGAGACTCGGATTTTCCGAAATATTATATTCGTTCTTACTGACCTTATCCAGATCCACTTTCCATTGTTTGACTTCTCCGATGGCTACCGCATTTGTAAAAAAAGGGATGGTCTCCTTATTCTTATGAGCATCATCGAGACTGTTGCGGTCAAAGAAAAATGCATAGTCGGGAAAATTTCTTGCATGGGTTGGTTCTGTCACTTCGTAAACAAAACCCAGAATTGAAAATATCTCATTAAAAAAATGATTTTCAAGCTGTTTTTCATTCAGAGTTTTTATCGATGCAGATTCGCGGGTATAGATATTTTTAATATGTTCAAATGCTGCGATATGATCATTTTTCTTCCATTCAACACTTTCAGGAAGATATTTTTCAAGATAGTAATTTGAAAAAAGATTGACATTTCGATAGGGCGCATCACAATTATGTGTCATAGAAAACACCGGATTCTGATGGAAGATTACCGATTATCTCTATTTATTTCCTTCATAATTGAAAGTGGATTGAATTGATCAGCATTAATCACTCCCGCGAATCAACCGTTGATCAACGAATTGATCCCATTGATCAAGCCGGGCCATTACCTGCGTATTGAGGATGAATGACTAATCTCTTCCAGCATTTTTCTTCATGTAATGAAACGTGCCCTTTGAGAACCCTCAACATCTCACCACTTCCAAGTGCAATTCGCGGATCGCAGAAAATCCATCCCCCCGCGTGGTTCAATCATATAACCAGAAAGTTATACTAATCCCTCCTCAATCCTCGCCCCGATTCCCTCATTGCGGCATGAATCGGCGAGAAAACTCCCGATCGACCAAGAACTATATATTCTCGCATATCTTTCTAAACATAATCATAATGCCCCACGAATTCTGCACCCGGCTCACGGCGAAGATCAGGCGACTTGGTTATGCTCCGCACCGTGCGGACTGCATCCTTTGGTTCCTGGTCCGGTCCATGGCCCTGGTCTGTGCAGTCATGGATGTACTCAATGTACCGGAACGGGCATTGTGGGAGCCTGGCAGGAGATCCAAGAGTTTCGCAGCGGCACCTCGTTTCGTGCATCCCGCTGCCTACGGGATACATCGACTGCCGCCGGCCTGAGACCCGGCCTGCCTTATACGCAATCGTACGTGTGGGCAGCAGAGCCGCTGTTTCGGCTGGCCGTTTTTCCTGATCGTCACCCGTGCAGACCGGAAGGTCCTGCCGGCCGCTGTTCCGGTACCCTCCCGGCTGCATCCCCCCTTGAGGGCCGTGACGGATACCGGACCGGGATCTCCCGGTACGAGTGCATTGCCACAAGACCACACACGCAATTGAGAGAAGAAGGAATGAACAGAGTACAAAAGAACGATGAAGAGAACCAAGCGCCGGGTGATCTCCCGGCCGGTACAGCAGGTACCGGCCGGACCCCCCGGCACATGACAAACGAACGCCGCCAGACCGTGACGGCCAAGAAGAGCCGGGCAGGAGCACGGAAGACGAGAAGACGGACCGCCCGGAAGACCCGAGCAAAACCGTCGGGCAGAAACGTGCCCGGCTGCGTAGTCGAGGCCGCCCGTATCCTCCGGGAATGGGGCTATCTCGTGGGACGGGTGATCGACCCTGCATGCCCCATCAGCCTCATCGCCCACAAGGGCCGCGAGATGCTGTCCGTTACGGTGGTCCGGCCCCGCGAGCCCGTGAGGAACGCATCCGATGTGCGCTGCTGGTACTCGCGGGAGGTGCTGGCACTCCAGCCCTACTGGAACACGGACGCCGACAACATCCAGTTCTGGCTCTTCAGCCGGGTGGCCGGGCTGCTCCGGTACCGGGTCTTCCGGGGCGGTATCTGGAACGTCGAAACCATGCAGAACGGCTGGCAGGAGAAGCGTGCAGCAATGGCGGATCAGGAAACGGGGGGTGAAGAATCGGCTGTACAGAGATCGCGTACCGCTCCGTTCCCGGTTCACGCAACCGGGCACGGATGATCCCCCGATTGGTGTTTGGCACAGAATCGGATATATCCCCTTGACCAATGCTGTATGTCAAAGGGCGCCCCGCGACAAAGGAAAAAAATGGAGAGAAAAACATGGCAGACTTTACCACCAGCAACACCACGAAGAGCGCGGTCCGCAAGCTCGCGATCCCGCTCGCCGACGTGACTGCCTTCGACAACCTTGTCCAGGGCGTCATCACGAACAACCCCTTCCAGTGCGTTCCCTACAATGCACAGGGAGTGAACCACCCCCCGGTAGAACCAAGCAAAGAGGGGTACACCGCACGGGTCATCTACCAGGACACCGATGCCAGGACCATCGCCGTGATCACCACACGGGCACCCACCATCGCGTCCTTCACGAGCGTGGCCAACCACATGGTCGCCGACACGGTGCTCGCAACCGCCATCGGCGGGACACCGATCCGGGACCTTGCCCACGAAAAGTATGCAGCCTCCCTGAAATGCCACGATGCCAACGGCGAGATCTACTTCGTGAACTTCAGCCGGGACCAGGTGACTCTCACCTCATTCTCGGACGAAGCGATCCGGAGCCGGGTCGAGACCTGGGCGGACACCGTCGCCGCCCTGGCATGAGGTGATGAGGATGGACAATGAACTCATCATCATGGGTGCCTTCCTCGGCACCGGACTGCTCGCCTTCGTGATCATCCCGGGACTTCTCGTCATCTGGGACCGGGTCCTCGACCACATGGAGAACGGGGCCAGCTCAAAACCCTGAAAAAATCACCGGGCAGGGGGAATCAAACCCCCCTGTCTTCTCCGGTTTCTTCTGACACCGTACAGAGGTACCGGTTGTCAGAATATGATGAAAAGTCACTTTTTGTTCTTCAGCTTCTTTTCCGGTACCGGCTTCTTCCCGGTCCCGAACAGCTCGTTCACCATCTTCACAGCGCACAAATCCCCGCACATCGAGCAGGTGTCCGTTGCCCCGTCCCGCTCGTGGATCTCCCGGGCATGATCGCCATAGAGGGAGGGCCGTGACGGTCCGGTTCAACCGGAATTAGATCAGCCCGGCCAGAACAATCAGGACTTATCTTCTTTCAGGGACTCTTCGAGGCGGGGTAAATCATCCCGGACCGTGTTCCACAGGCGTTCAAGATTCACCGAAAAATAGCCGTGGATGAGCCGGTCCCGCATCCCCGCAATATCACGCCAGGGTATACCCGGGTACTCTTCCTTCAGCGATCCCGGAACCTGCTTTGCCGCTTCCCCAATGATCTCAAGGGCATGGATGATGGCAAACTGCTTCTCACGGTTGTTCCGGAACTCCTCAAACGTCACGCCCCGTGAGAATTCCCGGCCTGCACGGATCGCATCCCGCATATCGGCCAGGTACTCTCTCGCACTCCGTCTCTCTTTCGGGCTTGTCATACCGGTACAACTTCTGCGAGCACGTAGGGCCTGATCGCTTTCTTGAGTCCGCTCTTCTCAACCAGATCCACCCGGACACCCAGACGATCGACAAGGTCATTCTGGAGATGAATAAGATCAAGAAGGGTTCCCGGACGGTCGAACTCCACAAGGATGTCCACGTCGCTTGTCTTCTTCTGCTCGCCCCGTACATAAGAGCCGAAGATCCCAAGGTAGGTAACCCCATAGCGGCTCTGGAGATCCGGGAGGGATGCCTTAAGATCCTGCCGGATCTCCTCCAGTGATCGCATTTTACGGGACTGACTGATGCCGGGCATGGTGATGCATCTCTCTTAGTATACATGATGGAATTGGCCGATGTTATATTTTTTGAGGGGGAATGAAGAGCCCGTGTTTTAAAAAAACGAGGAGGTGCCGGGGATCTACTTCACGTTCTTCTTCCCTTTCACGGTCGCCGGTTTTTTCTTCCCGGTCCCGAACAGCTCATTCACCATCTTCACGGCACACAAATCCCCGCACATCGAGCAGGTGTCCGTTGCCCCGTCCCGCTCGTGGATCTCCCGGGCGTGATCGCCATAGAGAGCGAGCCTGAACTGTTCGTCCCAGTCCAGCTCGTGCCGGGCCTCGGCCATCTTTACCTCGCGCTCCATCCGCCAGCCCTCGGGCTTCCGGACCGTGTCGCCCACGTGCGCCGCGATCTTTGCCACCCGGGTGCCCTCGATGATATCGTCCACGTCCGGCAGGGCAAGATGCTCGCTCGGCGAGACCATGCAGAGGAAGTCAGCGCCGTTCAGGCAGGCCGTTGCGCCGCCGATGGCCGCGACAACGTGGTCGTAGCCCGGCGCAATGTCGGTGACGATCGGCCCGAGCAGGTAGAGCGGGGCGTACTCGGTGATCTCCTTGATCATCCGGACATTGTACCCCACCTGATCGAGCGGCATATGGCCGGGGCCCTCGATCATCCGCTGGACACAGGCATCCTGAGCCCGCTTCGCGAGCGTTCCGAGCGTCACGTACTCCACGGACTTGGCCAGCTTCCCCGCGTCCTGCAGGCAGCCGGGCCGCATCCCGTCGCCAAGGCTGACCGTGACATCGTACTCCTTCAGGATCTCAAGAAGGTAGTCGTACTCGGCATAGAGCGGGTTCTCCTCCTCGCGCTGCATCATCATCGCGCAGTGGAACGACCCGCCCCGGGAGACGACCCCCATCAGCCGGGGGTCGGCCTTCAGCGCATCGAGCGCCTGCCGGTTCACCCCGCAGTGGAGCGTGAGAAAGTCCACGCCCTGTTTGCAGTGCTCCCGGATCACCTTGAAGAGCAGGTCGGCCGTCACATCGCCGGCGTTCCCCGCCCGGCGCACCGCCTCGTACACCGGCACCGTGCCGACCGTGGTGTCGAGTTTCAGGATCTTCTTCCGGATCGCGACCAGGTCGCCGCCCGTGGAGAGGTCCATCAGGGCATCGGCCCCGTTGTCGAGCGCTGCCTGCGCCTTTTTGAGTTCAAGTGCCGGGTCGCACCGCGAGCCCGAGGTCCCGATATTGATATTGATCTTGACCGTGCAGCCCTCGCCGATCGCACAGGCCTTGTGCTTCCGGGCCGGGTTCTTTGGGACCACGATCCGGCCAGCCGCGATTCCCCGTGCCAGCTGCGCCGGCTCCATACCTTCCGCCTGAGCCACGGCTTCCAGCTCTTTGGGAAGTTTCTGGCGGCACCTGCGGATGAGCGAATCCATAAAACACATCTGTTGTGAGTCCTTATTATTGTGCATGCAGGTCGAGTGGCTGACAAGCGGCGATCCCTGGGCGAACTCCTACATCGCAGGAAACATCCTCGTGGATGCGGGGGTGCTCCCGATGGTGGTTGCCCCGTACAAGGAACAGATCGAGACCATCGTCCTCACGCACTGCCACTTCGACCATATCGCCCGGGTGAAAGAGATCGCGCACATGTGCAAGGCGAAGGTGGCCATCCATACGATGGACGCCCTCGGCCTCCTGGAGGATGCCCGGTCCCTCTCCATGAACTTCGGGGCCCGGTCCCCGGGGATCGTTCCCGACACCAAACTCAAGGACGGCGACACGATCGGCGACTTTGTGGTCATCCACACGCCGGGCCATACGCCGGGCTGCATCTGTCTCTGGTCAAAGAAAGACGGGGTGCTCATCTCCGGCGACACGGTCTTTGCAGACGGCTACTTCGGGCGCTACGATTTCCCCGGCGGGAGCCGGACCGACCTTGCCCGGTCGCTGGAACGGCTCGCCGGACTTGACGTGGAGGGACTGTATGCAGGCCACGGCGAGCCCACCGAAGAGGGCGGCAGCCGGTGCATTGCCGCAGCACTGGGGCTGATGAAGAGCGGGTATGGATAAGGGCATCTACTGTATCGTATTTGAGAACCCGGCCTGCACGGCCCGGGCCGGGGCGCTCGGGAAGATCGCGTTCCGGAAGGGCTGGCACGTGTACGTGGGCTCGGCGCTCGGGAGCGGGGGTCTTCTTCGGCTGGAACGGCACGTTGCCCTCTCGCGGGAGAAAAACAAGACGCCGAAGTGGCACGTGGACTACCTCTCCACCGACAGCCGGTTTGCGCTCCGGTACACCGTCCACGCGGTGACTGAAGAGCGGTTCGAGTGCCCCCTTGCCGAAGCCCTCGGGGAGCCGGGCATCCCCGGATTCGGATGCAGTGACTGTGACTGCTCGTCCCACCTGTTGTACCGCACAAGGGACCCTCACGACGAGATCGAACGTGCATGCCGGGCTTTGGAACTCGTCCCGGTCACCACAACCATCAAGACTTCGTAATACAGTAGGGTATCATATGAAGGTTCTGGGTATCTCGGGAAGCCCGCGGAAGGACGGCAACACAGCAACCCTCGTGAAGCTGATCCTTGACCGGTGCCACAGGGCCGGGATCGAGACCGAGTTCGTCTCGCTTGCCGGAAAGAAGATCCTGCCCTGCCTCGGCTGCGAGAAGTGCCGGGAGAAGAGGTGGTGCATCATCGAGAATGATGACTGGGACAAGATCATCAAAAAGGTGCTGGACTGCGATGTTCTCATCATCGGTTCCCCCACGTACTACTTTGACGTGAACGGCCAGACCAAGAACTTCATCGACCGCACCTTCTCCCTCTATCACGACCGCAAACTGACCGGCCGGAAAGGCGTGGCCGTTGCGGTGCATGCCAACAAGGGGGTGAGCCGGACCATCCAGACGCTCGAAGGCTTCCTCTCCACCCACGAGTTCGCCTCGCTCGGGTCCATCAAGGGGACGGGGTTCCACGAAGGCGACGTGCTCAACGATACCGATGCGATCAAGAAGGCCGAGAAGACCGCCGATAAAATAATCCAGCTCATCAGGACAAAGCACGGGTAAGCACCCGCACTTTTTTTTGGTCACTCCAAGATCAGGTCATACAGGGTCGTGCGCCGGGCAAGCGTTCTCCCGAGGTCCTCTGCCACCCGCTGCATCTCTTTGGGGTCAAGGTAATCGGTGTTGGTGGCTCCCGCTCCCTTGGAGATGCTCTCCTCAAAGACCGTGCCGCCAAGGTCGTTGGCTCCGGCAAGTAAGCCCAGCTGGGCCATCTTGATCCCCTCCTTCACCCACGAGACCTGGATATTCTTAAAATTGTCCAGGAAGAGCCGGGCCACCGCCACCATCAGGTGGTCTTCCCGGCCCGTGGCCCCGGCCCGGGCCTGGCCCTGCCGGAAGATCGGGGTGTTCATGTGGATGAACGAGAGCGGGACGAACTCGGTGAACCCCCCGGTCTCGTCCTGGATGTCCCGGAGGATCGCGAGATGCGCTACCCGGTCTGCGTCGCTCTCGCAGTGGCCGTACATGATCGTCGCCGTGCTCGGGATCCCGAGCGTGTGGGCCTCGGTGATGATCCGGATCCATTCCTGTGTCGAAATCTTCCCGCGGCAGATCCGGTCGCGGACCGAATCGACCAGGATCTCTGCCGCCGTCCCGCACATCGAGTTGAGACCGGCCTCTTTCATGGCTTCGAGCACCGCGACCGTGCTCATATCACTCTTCTTTGCCGCATAGGCAACCTCCATCGGGTTGCTGGCATGGAGGTGGATCTTCGGCGCTGCCTCGTGGATCCAGCGGTACACATCGGTATAGGAATTGGCGGTGAAGTCCGGGTGGAGGCCGCTCACGGTGCAGATCTCCGTGCACTCGCGCTCCCTTGCCAGCGTTACTTTCTTCTGGATCGCGGCCTTGTCGTGGAAGTAGATCCCCGAGTCGCCAGGCTTCTTGGAGTAGCCGCAGAACCCGCAGGCGTTCACGCAGAGGTTGGTCACGTTGATGTTCTGGTTCCGGACATAGGTGATGGCGTCTCCTGCGCGTTCTTCACGCACCCGGTCTGCGGCGGTGGCAATCTCCCAGACCTGCCGGTCCCGGATCCGGAACAGCCTTAACGCCTCGTCTGCGCTCATCCGGTGGCCGCCCTCTACATCATCCAGTAACGTCTTCAGATTCCGGTCCATAGATCCCCACGCCTGCCTCACGGAGCATAGCAACTCATAAAAAGTAAACATATCGCTATAATTCCGCAGGATTATTATCCGGCACGCCAACCTCTGTACACGTATGAAACTGTCAGAAGTCCGGCTGAGCAGAAAGGTTGCAGCAGGGTTCGTCATTCCCCTGGGTCCAGCCAACCTTGTAGCCATCAAGACCGATGTGGGACTCGTCGGGTGCGGTGCATTTGATGTGGCGGCGCTCGATTCCTTCAGTTATCCCGCGGCAAAGGTGAGGCCCGCACTCGGGCCGTCGATCGTCACGACCGAGGATATCCTGACCGGGATCGTCAAAGAGGTGAACCGTGCCGGCGTCAGCCGCGGGATCACGAACGGCATGACGGGCAGGGAAGCCCTCGAACGCCTCTGATCCAACCTCACGGGGGGCAGGTATCCTTTTTTTTAAAAAAGCGGGTCTCCGGCACCACGGTGCCCGGCCCGTTGCCGGCTGTCATATCCCGCACGTTTATCTGCCTGTTCGATCCATGTCCCACCATATGGCGCAGGCAAAGACGATCGCATGGCAGTCCGGTTCAAAAGAGACACGGGAGGGGGCCGGTGTCCGGCTCCGGAGGGCATTTGGGTACCGCGAGATCCCCGCCTTTGATCCGTTCCTGATGATGGATGACTTCCGCGCCGAACGGCCGGAGGATTATCGTGCCGGGTTCCCGTGGCACCCGCACCGGGGAATCGAGACCGTGACGTACATGCTGGACGGGACCATTGAACACGGTGACAGCATGGGAAACCGGGGCAATGTTGATGCAGGCTGTATCCAGTGGATGAGCGCAGGATCCGGCATCATCCACCAGGAGATGCCTAAGCCCGTAGACGGGAAGATGGGGGGCTTCCAGCTCTGGGTGAATTTGCCGAAGAGTCACAAGATGATGGACCCCCGCTACCAGGAGATACGGGAAGCTCAGGTCCCCGTTGTCGCCGTGCCGGGCGGTGGGGCGGTGAAAGTCATTGCCGGTACGGTCAATGGTGTTACCGGCCCCGTCCGCGACATCGTGGCGGAGCCCGAGTACCTGGATGTGACCCTGCCGCCGAACGCGCAGTACACGCTCCCGGTCCGGCCCGGCTTTATGGCCGCGGTCTACGTCATCGAAGGAGGCGCTCTCTTTGACCAAACGCAGGAGAAGGAACAGGGGAACCACGTGATGATCCTGTTTGGCAACGACGGCGATTCGGTCGGGGTGCAGGCCGGAGACCACGGGGTGAGATTTTTGTATATCTCGGGAAAACCGCTCCGCGAACCCATTGCCTGGGGCGGGCCGGTCGTGATGAACACCGACGAAGAGCTGCAGCAGGCATTCAGCGAATACGAGCGCGGCACATTCATCAAAAAACAGTCCTGAGTGCCCGGATACCGAAACGAGGGTCCGGCCCGTACCGGTCCCTGCCGGCATCCAGACCGGCGTGCTGACCGGCCGGGCCGGGGTACGGTTCAGACCAGCTCGTAGAGCGTGGTCCGCTGTTTGAGCGTGCGCCCGATGTCGGCAACGATCCGTTCCATGTCCTTCGGGTCAAGGTAGTCCGACCCCGATGCCCCGGCAGCGCCGGTCACATCGTCCGTGAACATGGTGCCGGCAAGATCGTTGGCGCCGGAGAGGAGCGCGAGCTGGGTCATCTTGAGGCCCACCTTACCCCACGCCACCTGGATATTGCTGATGTTGTCAAGGAAGAGCCGGGACACGGCGAGCATCAGCAAATCTTCGCGGCCGGTGGGGCCGGCCCGGGCAAGGCCCTGCTGGTAGATCAGGGTGTTGGTGTGGACGAAGGGCAGGGTGACCAGTTCCGAAAACCCGTGCGTCTCGTCCTGCACATCCCGCAGGATGCCGAGGTGCTCGACCTGGTGTTCGGCAGTTTCGTACGACCCGTACATGATCGTTGCCGTGGACCGGAGCCCGGCGCGGTGCGCCTCTTTGATGATCCGGACCCAGTCCGCGGTCGAGACCTTGCGGGGGCAGATCACGTCCCGGACAGAGTCGACCAAAATCTCCGCTGCCGTGCCCTGGATGGTGCCAAGACCCCCGGCCTTCAACCGTTCAAGCACCTCGGGGGTCGGGCAGTGGAGCTTCTTTGCAACAAAGGCTACTTCATCGGGGCTGAAGGCATGGATGTGGACGCCCGGGTGAATCTCATGGATCCAGTCCATCAGCTCGCAGTAGGTGTCGAGCGTGAACCCCGGGTGAACGCCAGAGAGGAGGCAGATCTCGGTCACACCCCGCTCTTTTGCCATCGTTGCCTGAGCCTGTATGCCGTCCCGGTCCATGCAGTAGGCGCCCTCATCGGTCGCCTTCCGCCCGAAGCCGCAGAATCCGCAGAGGTTCTTGCAGATGTTGGTCACGTGCAGGTTCTGGTTCCGCACGTACGTGACGGTATCTCCCACCCGGCGCTCCCGCATCTCGTCAGCAGCGGTCGTGATCGAAAAGACATCCCGGCCTTTCGTCTTCATCAGGAGGGTTGCTTCGTTGCCGGTCAGCCGGTGGCCGCCCAGCACATCGTCAAGGAGCGTGGTTAGTTCGGTCATCCGTCACTCCTACTTCGGGTTCTTTCCCGCCTTCTTCTTCGAGCCTGAACCCTTCGCTTCCGCCTCTTTCTTCACCCGTGACCTGAGGTAGAGCTCGTGCAGGATCATGAGGATGATGACGACCACAATGACTTCCCAGATATGGAGCGGGAGATACCCGACCAGCGGGACGGAGAAGAGCGACTTCCCGACAATCCATTCGTCCTTGACCGGCCCGGGCGTGCCGATACCGGTGTACCGGGCGAACTGGTCGGGCACCGGGTTGTTGTCGCCCCACGTGATGTACCCGCTCGAATCAGGCGTATAGTTCATGGAGAGCTGGTTGCCGCGGATCTCCGTGACCGGTCTTCCGGCCTCAACCTGCGTGATCGCCCGGTGGATGATGGGGTGGACCGAGTTCAGGCCATTGGGCTTGTAGATGATCACGTCGCCATACCCGGAGAACTTCGTGAGATTGGCAGCCTTTGCCGTATCCCAGGTCATGAACTCCCCGTACCGGTCTTTCTGGACCACCACCACGAGGTCCCCGATATGCATGTTGGGCTCCATGCTCTTCGATTCGATGGTGACAACGGCAGGCCAGGTGCCGCAGATGAGATAGAGGGCAAGGGCGATCGCCCCCACCACCACGACAACCCAGAGAAGGTCGCGGGCGAGCGATACGGCCCAGTGGTCACTGGTGCGGAATTTGGTGATCAGGGTGCGGACGTCCCGGGGTGATTTGTTCTCGGCCATAGCGGTTCCAGTACCGGTTTTGTATAGTGTTGAATCCCGCACACATTAACCATGTGGGATGATGAGACCCGTAAGGGTCGAGACAGGAGAAGATGCGAAGCATCTTCGACTTATTGAGTCTCATCAGAGACGGGACTGGGAGAGGACCGGTGTTCGCCAACCGCTCTTAAAAAGACCGCAACCGGTCAGCGGAAGAGAACACCGGCCAGGTAGTACAGGCCGAAGAGGATCAGGAAGACGCCGCAGGCTGCCATGACCATACGGTAGATCCGGTCGGATATGATGGTCTTTCCCCGCGCTATACCGGTCGAGACAAGGGTGTACCAGCCGGTATCGGCCGCCCAGTGGCCGATCATGAACGCCCCGGCAAGGATGAGACCGCCTTCCAGCCCGGCGATCACCATGGTGCTGCCCACCGAGAGCCACCAGATCCAGAAGTAGGGGTTGGCCGCACTGGTCAAAAGACCGGCCATGTACGGGCTCGTTGCAGGCGTCTTGCCCGCTTCCTGCGAGACCACCGTAAAGGAGGCATCCCGAAAGCCCCTGAGGGTCAGTACACCAAAGACGATGAGGGCACTGCCACCGATCACCGCGATCAGGGCGGTATACGGTTGTGCCACCGCGGCAAGGCCGAGCACGATCAAAAGAACGATGACCGCTTCAACGACCATATGGCCGCAGGATATCTTCAGGCCGGTCGTCCAGTCTCCTTTCAGCGAGGTCTGGATGGTGGCCACAAGAGTCGGGCCGGGGGCGAGCGCCCCGGTAAGGCCGATGACAAACCCGACAGCCAGCATGGAAGCGAGATCGTACATGAACGTGTCTCCGTGCATGACAGATTTGCCGGGAAGGATTATCAACCATGGCAGGCAGGGCCGGCTGCCCGCACCCGCTGCACAAAATAACAGTCTATATTCGTGGGGCACCCAATATTCTGGTATGTCGGATGCGCAGGAGATCGCCCACCGGTTCCTCGATACCAAGCTGCAGGTCCACCCCGACGTGGTCCGCTATATCCTGGAGCATGACGAGCCGGGTCTCATCGAGCGCATCATCAGTGCCGTGCCGGACGGTACCGTCGTGGTCTCGGCAAAGCATATCCCGGGGGTCCACCCGACCCGGGACGGGGTCCGGTTCCATGTGGACCCGGAGGTCGAGGTGGTCGCCGGCAGCGCCGGTACCTCCGGGCCGGTGAACGGGACCATGGATTACCTCCACTACTTCCGGGACCGGTTCGGGCGGCTCGGCGGGATGATCCGGGCCAGAGCCGGTGCCATGCCCATCGAGGGGCTCACCAAGAGCACCCGGTACCGGCAGGAGGAGTGCACGGTGATCGGCATGGTCGTGGACGTGAAGACCACGAAGAACGGCCACCGCATTGCCGAGATCGAGGACACGGCAGCGTCCATCGGGGTGCTCTTCCGGAAAGACCGCCCGGTCTTCCACGATGCCGAGAAGATCATCCCCGACGAAGTGATAGGCGTGAAGGGCAAGCTCTCCAGCGACGGGAAACTCTTCTTTGCCGAACTGTTGTACCGCCCTGATATCCGGATCGATCACGCCCCGTACAAGAGCGCAACCCCCGGAAAAGCGGTCTTCATCTCGGATGTGCACGTGGGAAGCGACACCTTCCTCGAAGGCAGCTGGAACAGATTTGCCGACTGGCTCTCGGACACGGATTACCAGTATCTCCTCATCGCCGGCGATCTCGTGGATGGGATCGGTATCTATCCCGGGCAGGAGCAGGAGCTGACCATCAGGAACATCTACGAGCAGTACGATGTCTTTGCGTCCATGATGCGGGACCTTCCCTCCCGGATGAAGATCATTGTTGCGCCGGGCAACCACGACGTGGTCCGGGGCGCCGAGCCACAGCCGGTGCTGCCCGAGCAGTTCACAAGGAAGTTCCCCGAGAACTGCGTGCTCGTCGAGAACCCCGCGTTCGTGCGGCTGCAGGGCGTCGGGGTGCTGATGTACCATGGCCGGTCCATCGATGACATGATCGGTCTGATCCCGGGCGCGTCCTACGACAACAGCGGCCTGATGATGGAGGAGATGCTCCAGCGCCGCCACCTCGCCCCGGCCTATGGCCGCAGGACCCCGATCGCGGCAGGCAAATCCGACCACCTGATCATCGATACCCTGCCCGAGATCCTCCACACCGGCCATGTCCACATCAAGGGCATCACGAATTACCGGGGCGTGCTCGGGCTCAATGCCGGGACCTGGCAGTCCCAGACCAAGTTCCAGAAGCAGATGAACGTGAACCCGACACCGGCGCTCGCCATTGCGGTGGATCTCCAGACGCTGGTGCCGGAGACCTTCTCGTTCGCGTGAAGATCAAAAAAAAGGATTATTCTCTCTTCTCTGCGGCGGGGTTTGTCCCGTCCGCCGGTGCCGCAACCGGTTCCTTCTTCTTGGGCCCTGCCACCGTATACGTCTCAACGCCGCCCCGGGCGGTCATGGCCGGGCGGTACTGGGTGTCCATCGTGAGACACTTGGTGGGGCAGGTATCAACACAGATGGCGCAGACCACGCAGCGCATGTTGTCGATCTGCCATGTCTTCTCCTTGACGTCAACGACAATCGCCTGCGTGATGCACTTCCGCTGGCAGGTGCGGCAGGTGATGCAGCCTGCCGGTTTGATCGTGACGTGCCCCCTTGTAAGGGCGTACTTCTTGGCCGGTTTTGCCGGGTACATCAGGGTTGCCGGGCGGGAGAAGAGGCTTTTGAGTATCGTCATGGAATACTGGAAGAACGACATCGCACTCACCGCTCCGCACAGCCGATGCAGGGATCGATGCTCAGCACAATCACCGGCACATCCGCCAGCTGGCACCCTTTGAGGATCTTCACCAGCGGCGGGATGTTCGTGAACGTCGGGGTCCTGACCCGGTGGCGCACGAGATTCTTCTTGCCATTGCCCTTGATGTAGTGGACCACTTCGCCCCGGGGCTGCTCTGTCCGCGAGAGGAATTCCCCGTCAGGCGCACCGGTCACCTTCATGTCGACCGGGCCATCGGGGATCTTCTTAATGCACTGTTCGATGATATCGATGGAGGTGAACATCTCTTTTGCCCGCACCGCACACCGGGCATAACTGTCGCCGCTGTGCTCGACCACCGGTCTGAAGTTGATCTTCCCGAGTGCTGCGTAGCCGGTCTCACGGATATCGATCTTAAGGCCGCTGCCCCGGGCTGATGGCCCCACAGCGCCGAGAGCATAGGCGTCCTCCTTGTTCAGCACACCGACACCTTTCAGACGGTGCTGCAGCGAGCTGTCGTGGAGGAAGACGTTCGTGAGATCCTGGAGTTCGTGCTCCATACCTTTGAGCCCCTTGAGCATCTCGTCGAGTTTCTCCGGCGTAATGTCTCTTTTCACCCCGCCCACCTTGCAGACGCCATGGATGACCCGGCCGCCGGTTGTGGCTTCGAGATCGTCGAGGATGTGCTCGCGGAGGCGCCACGCGTTCATGAAGACGCTCTCGAAGCCCATGCTGTCCGCAAAGAGCCCGAGCCAGAGCAGGTGCGAGTGGAGCCGTGAGTATTCACCCCAGATCGTCCTGAGATACTGCGCACGCTCGGGAACGTCAAGGCCCATGATCGCCTCGACGCCCTGCACGTAGGTCTGGGCGTGGATGAAACTGCAGATCCCGCAGATCCGTTCTGCAATGAAGACATATTCGGTGAACTCCCGCTTCTCCACGAGTTTCTCGAGGCCCCGGTGCACGTACCCGATGGTCGGGATGACGTCAACAACCAGTTCGTCTTCGAGCACAAGGTCGAGGTGAAGGGGTTCAGGCAAAACCGGGTGCTGCGGCCCGAACGGTACCGTTATCTGTTTTGTCATGCGTCGCCCTCCTTGGTTACCGTCACGGAGAACGGATGTTTGATCGCCGTCTTGTAGAAGGTGCCCTTGAAATCGATGTTGATGCCGGTCACGGTCAGGCCGTACAGGTCATGGATCTCGTTCTCGTACACGAACGCACCCCAGTACACCCCGGTGATGCTTGGGATAATTGTATCGGCCTTGACGGTGATCCGGTAGCTCAGCAGGGCATAGTCCTTGTCATATACATAGAGGATCTCGAAATCATCCCCGATCTTCGTACAGCCGACCTGGACGAGCCGGTGGCCGCTCTTCTTCGCTTCCTCTGCCTTTGCCACCACGTCCCCGACACTGATCGGCGTGATTGTCTGTGTTGCCATTTACTGTGCACCTCCGCTCTTGGGTATATGTTCTGGATGCAGTCCCGCGTGCCGGTGAAGCTCCTTTGACTCGGCATCGAGCACCATCTTTGTACGCTTCCCTTCAAGGATGCCGAGCGCCGTCACGATCCCGTCGATGATCGACTCGGGGCGGCAGGCGCAGCCGGGCACGTACACATCCACCGGGATCACCTTGTCGATCCCGCCGGCAACGTTGTAACACTCCCGGAAGACCCCGCCCGAGCAGGCACAGATACCGACTGCCACGACCACGTTCGGGCGCGGCATCTGGTCATAGATGTTCTTCACCACCTCACGGTTCTGCTCGTTGATGGACCCGGTCACGACAAAGATGTCGGCATGTTTCGGGTTGCCGGTGTTGATGATGCCGAACCGCTCGACATCGTACATCGGGGTCAGGCTCGCAAGCACCTCGATGTCACAGCCATTGCAGCTCGTGGCATCGTAGTGGATGATCCAGGGGGATTTGGCAAGATACGTCATACGTGACCTCCGACAAGGATGTAGAGGGCGGCTAGGTTCACGAACCCCACCACCGCGGCGATCAGCCACGAGCTCTTCACGGCGAGCTGCCACGTCACACGGGCATTCGTGTTGTCGATGAAGATCTCCAGCAGGTACACGACCACGACGGCAATGACACCCAGCAGGGGGTTGAACCCGAAGAACAGGTACACGAACCCCAGCAAAAAGACCGTCTCGTACCAGTGGGAGATCTCGATCCAGCCAAGCGACGGGCCTGAGAACTCCGTGGTGACCCCCTTGACGATCTCCTGGTGGGCGTGGTGCGAGGTCGAGATATCGAACGGGGATTTCCGCAGCTTGATGGTCAGCACGTAGAGGAACCCGAGGAAGATGCCCGGGATGAGGAGGATGACTGGTGAGGTGCTTGCGGCGATATCGTTCACGTTGAAGCTCCCCGTTGCCACGTACAGCCCTACTGCGGTGAGGATCACCATCGGTTCGTACGCCATGATCTGGAGCAGTTCCCGCTCGGCCCCGATGTAACTGTAGGGAGAGTTGGCGGAATACGCACCCAGTACAAGGAAGATCCCCGCAAGAGTCAGCGCAAAGATCACGAGCAGCAGGTTACCGCCCGCAAAGAAGAGCGCTCCCGTAAACGCCATGAAGATCACGTAGCAGATCGCATAGTAGTGCTGCGTCTCGTTCACGACCGCATGCTCCTTCTCGAAGAGTTTGCCCACGTCCCAGAACGACTGGAAGATCGAGGGGCCGACCCGGCCCTGCATGTGCGCCGTGATCTTCCGGTCGATACCGGCGATCAGTCCCCCAATGAGGGGCGCCACAAGAACAAAGACGATTGCCCAGACGATGCTTATCACAGGATCACCCCCTTCAGTAACGTCGCAAGAAACATGATGACGATCAGGGCCGAACAGAGCCAGATCCCGGCAGGCCTGAGTTTGCTTTCACCGAAGTACGGGTGGAGGTAGTAGTTCGAGAGGACCGTCTTCTTCTGGATGCCGAGCGACCCGGAGAACCGCAGATCCTGCGTGGTCGTCCTCCCTCCCATGTAGGGCGCGAGATGCCGGTGTTTCCGGTGCGGCAGTAGGATCGAGAGTGGCAACAGGACGATCATGAACATCATCAGGATCATGATGATGATGTTATCCTGCGTGATCTGGGCAACAACGCCATAGTTCTGGTAGATGAACGGTTCGAGGAGCTTGGTGGAGAGCAGCGGGAAGACGAGAGTGGTGACAAACGAGAGCCCGGCAAGGGTCAGGAGCGCTGCCCATTCACTCTTGTCCACCTTCGCGGTGATCAACCGGCCATCGGTGGTCACGGTCAGGATCTTGCCCATCCATTTGGCCCAGAAGAAGACCGTCATCGCGCTGCCAAAGGCAAGGATGATGACGAACATGAACCCGAACGGGGCGTCGATGAAGGCCTGGATCGCCGCCCACTTCGAGATCAGCATACCAAAGGGAGCAAGGAACATGCCGGCGATACCGATCACCATCATGGCCGCGGTCTTCGGCATCCGGACGATCAGCCCGTTCATGTCATCGATCTCGCGGCTCTTGATCTGGTGCTCAACCGTGCCGGTGGCAAGGAAGAGGAGCGACTTGGAGATCGCGTGGAAGACGATCAACAGGATGGCTGCCCAGATCGCCTCGTACGTGCCGATACCCGCGCAGGCAACAACGAGACCCAGGTTCGCAATCGTGGAGTAGGCGAGCACCCGCTTCGCATTGCTCTGCGATATCGCTATACCCGATGCGATCAGGAACGTGAATACCCCGACGAATGCGAGCAGGTAGCCGGTCGTGGTCGACTGGTAGATTGGTGCAAACCGCACGATGATATAGACACCGGCCTTCACCATGGTGCTGGAATGGAGCAGGGCCGAGACGGGGGTGGGAGCCACCATGGCCCCGACAAGCCACGATGAGAACGGCAGCTGTGCCGCTTTCGTCAGGCCTGCAAACCCGATGAGGGCGGCCGGTATGAGGGCAATGGCCTTCCCGGTGGTCAGCAGGTCGGAGAGTCCCATGACGCCGCCGCCTGCTATGGCAAGCCAGAGGATCGCGCCAGTGAACGCAATGCCGCCCAAAAGGTTCATCCACAGGGCCGAGAAGGCATTGTTGGTGGCTTCCGGGGTCTTCGTGTACCCGATGAGGAGGAACGAACAGAGTGTTGTGACCTCCCAGAAGAAGTACACCCAGAGAAGGTTGTTGGAGAAGACGAGGCCGAACATTGCGGCAAGGAAGAGGAAGAGGATGGCAAAGAACTGCGGGCGCTTGTCCGGCATCTCCGGGTGGTGCTCGTGGAAGAACTTCATGTACCCGAGCGAGTACACACAGATGAGACTGCCGATGATCCCGATGATCAACGCCATGATATTCGAGAATTCGTCGATGAACAGGCTCGATGCCACGTGCACACCGTGGGCATAGAACAGTTCAAAGTACAGCATCATCGCGGACTGGACGATGATGAGACCAACGACAAGCCACTTCTTATGCGTTATGCCGAGATACAGGATGAAGACGGCGATCAGCATCTCAAGGCCGAACATCAGAAGGCCGGCCTGCTCGGCAGGAACCACCGAGATGAGCATCGCACCTTTGTCATAGGTCGAGATGAGCAGGAGTACACTGACCACCCCGATGGTGATTGCGGACAGTTTGACAATCCAGTCACGCACAAGGTCCTTTTTGGCAATCAGCATAAAGAACGCCGTGATGAGCGGAAACAGGATGAGAAATAATAATGCTTGAGTGAGTTGCACCAGATACCCTCCCTCTCTGCATATGGGAATTTTGCATTATTAATCGTATTGTAATTGTTCACGATTCTCCATTACGCAAGACGCCCCCCGATCTCCTCCAGACCAGAGTGGAATCGCAGAAACATGAGAATACACTCGTTAATTTAAAAACGGCACCTGCCCGGACCCGGATTCCCCTGTGGTGCAGGCAGCGCACGAGTGATAAAAGTTTAATGTTCCAAAAATGCACTATTAATCTCATAGGATGGGTGACGTACGTGTGCGGGGTGTCCCGGACACCACATTGAACCCTCCTTTGGGTCATGAGAGCAGGTCTCTGCTGATACCAGTTTATCATCCTGATGTGTTCAAACGTGAGTTTCCCGGCCGACATCTCCCTTTGCCTGTGCAGTCAAAGGGTACAGATACGGTAATGCAGGGAGATCCTGTTAGGCACAGCAGGGAGGTCATGGAATGATCGACTTTGCATTACTAATCGTCATTGCGATATGTATCGTCGCATTGGGTCTTGCAGCAATCCTTGCGCGTAATCTCCTCTCACAGGACGAGGGAACGCCCAAGATGCGCGAGGTCTCCGATGCGATCCGGGTGGGTGCGGAAGCATTCATCAAGCGTCAGTACTCGACTATCGCCATGCTCACCATCGTGTTTGCCGTGGTGATCTTTGCGGTGTATTATCTTACCGGACAGGGAGCGCTTGCACTCTCAACGGCAGCTGCGTTCATCGTTGGTGCAGCCTGCAGTGCAGTAGCCGGCGTTGTCGCCATGTGGATTGCCGTCAGGACGAACATCCGCACGGCATCTGCAGCCCAGACCAGCGACGGGAAGGCACTTGACTTCTCGTTCCGCGGCGGGGCCATCTCCGGCCTGATCATCACCTCGATGTCGCTCCTCGGTGTCTCGCTCACGTACATTGCGCTCGGTGCTGACCCGATACACACCCCCTTTGTCATCATTGGGTTCGCCTTCGGTGCCTCGTTCGTGGCACTCTTTGCCCAGCTCGGTGGCGGGATCTACACGAAAGCCGCTGATGTCGGTGCAGACATTGTCGGCAAGGTCGAGGCCGGTATCCCTGAAGACGATGTCCGGAACCCGGCCACCATCGCAGACCTTGTCGGTGACAATGTCGGCGACTGTGCAGGCCGTGGTGCTGATCTCTTCGAGTCCACTGCAGCCGAGAACATCGGTGCCATGATCCTCGGTGTCGCGCTCTTCCCGATCTTCGGTGTGAACGGTATCCTCTTCCCCATCATCATGTGTTCGCTCGGTCTTCTGGCAAGCATGATCGGTATCCTCTCTGTCAAGGGAGTCGACGGTGCCGACCCGATGGATGCCATGAACCGCGGGTACTATATCACCGCCCTCATCTCAGCATTCTTCCTTGCTGGTGGAGTCTATTACCTCCTCGGCGCAACACCTGGCTGGATGTACTTCGTCCTTGCAGGTTTCGTAGGTATTGCCCTTTCCGTAGCCTTCCTCCGGGTCACCCTCTACTATACCGACCACCACTACCGCCCGGTGCAGGACATCGCCAACGCCTCTGAGACCGGCGCGGGGACCAACATCATCATGGGATTCTCGGTAGGTCTCGAGACTACCTTTGTCCCGGCAATCCTCATCGGCGTCTCCCTCCTGCTCTCGTACTGGTGCGGAACCATGACCGGTGTCCCGCAGGGCGGTCTGTACGGTACTGCCGTTGCAACCATCGGTATGCTGATGGTCTGTGCCTACGTCCTTACCATGGACACCTTCGGGCCCATCGCCGACAATGCCGGCGGTATCGTCGAGATGAGCGGCGCACCTGACGAAGTCAGGCACCGCATGGACAAACTGGATGCAGCCGGCAACACCACCAAGGCTCTGACCAAGGGGTATGCCATCGGCAGCGCTTCCCTTGCAGTGTTCCTGCTCTTCAACGCCTACATGGCAGACATTGCCAAGCTCACCGGCAAGGCATTCGATATCGTCAACCTGGCAAACATCAACGTCTTTGTCGGGGCACTTATCGGCGCAATGCTCGTCTTCCTCTTTGCAAGCCTCGCCATCCGTGCAGTCTCCAAGACTGCACAGTATGTCATCGAAGAGGTCCGCGTCCAGTTCAGGGACCCTGCAATCATGGCAGGCACCAAGAAACCCGACTATGCCCGTGTCATCGACATCACGACCCAGGGTGCCTTGAAGAACATGGTCCTCCCTGGCGCCCTTGTGATCCTGTTCCCGATCGTCATCGGCGTTACTATGAAGTACGAGGCCCTCGCAGGCTTCCTCATGGTCGCGACCATCACCGGTATCCTCCTTGCACTCATCCTCAACAACAGCGGCGGTGCATGGGACAATGCCAAGAAATATATCGAGACCGGTGTCCATGGCGGCAAGAAGAGCGAGGCCCACAAGGCAGCAGTCATCGGTGACACCGTCGGCGACCCGTTCAAGGACACCGCCGGCCCGTCACTCCACGTGCTCATCAAGCTCCTTGCTACCCTGACGCTCGTGCTGGCGCCCCTCTTCATCTAATCCATCTTTTTTTGTTTCCGGTCTATGATCCCGGATATTCCGCAACCCTGATGTCGTGACCGGACAGTCATTTATCAGACAACACCGGATACTACACATGGATTCGCAGGAGCACATTCTCATCATCAGCGCGGGTGACCGTATCCATACCACCTATCCTGCGGTTCTTAAGGATCTGGGCACCGTCACGCACACGTTCGTCTTTGCCGAGAAAGAGGTCTACACCAACTCTGCGCGGGATGATGACCGGAAGCGGATGTGGAAGTGTGGTATCCGCAACGCTGTTGATGAGGTCAACGCCATCTCCATCTCCCGCTCTGTTTCCTGTGCGCTGGTCACGATCGATGCAGCAACTTTTGACGCAATCCGCGACCCGGTGCTCGGGATCTTCAGCGAGCACCCGGAGGCCCGGTACTCGTTCGAGATCTCCGCCGGGCCAAAACGGCTCTCGCTGGGACTCTTCTCGATGGCGCTCTGGGTGGATGGAGACACCCATTATGCCTTCGGGAATTCACCGGTACGGCGGGTGCCGGTCCCGTCCCTTTCCATAAAATACCTGCCTTCGAATCCGCACAATCTCGTCATCCTGACCATTCTCTTCCGGGGGCAGGAGCCGGGAAAGAGGGCAGGCACCATTGTACCCGAAACCACGCTGTATAACGAGACGAAGGCCTGGCAGATCCCGGTACGCACTGCGGGTGAGGGATCGGTCGGGCATGAGCTGTTAAGGGAGGAGTTCTCCCGAATGATATCAGCACTGGTGGGCCTGAACCTTATCCGGGTGGAACCCGATCCGGCGAACGGGCAGGAGAAGGCATACAGCATCACCCCGGATGGCGAGCTGGCGCTCTTCATCTATTCAGCCCGCATGAAGAAGCGGGGTGTTGCAAACACCGCCGGCCTCACGTGATCCACGGGGGGGCGGTTACCAGAGAGGGCAGGCAAAAAGGAGGGGGTTACTGCCCTTTCAGCACCCGCTCATCTTCTGCAATCCATCTCTCCAGTTGCCGGATACCTTCCTCGATATCCTTGATCCGGGCTTCGGTCTCTCGGAGCTGGATTGTTGCCTTTGCAATCTTCTCGGGATCGTGACTGGACGTAAGGAAGGTACGGATGTGGCCCCGGCCGATCTGGAAATTCTCGAGAGCGTTTTTTGCTTTCCGGCGCCGTTCATAATTGGCTTCAAGATTCATCCGGGCACGGAACGGTATCTCGGATCTCTGCTTCGGCTTTTTTGCGGTCACCGAGCTCCAGGCAGCATCGTGGGTCTTCCTTATACTCTGGATCTTGTCAAAACAGGCTTTCTTGTGTTTTGCAATCATCGCGTGTTTGAATCGTCCGAGCGCGTCACCGGCATTCTTGAGCGCCTGCCCGCGCTCCACCAGGAGGTGGATATCCGGGGATTTGGCACCGGGAGGCAGGTGCGCCAGATCCGCGAGCTTCATGATGGCATCAAAATGCCCCTGCGACAGGGACTCGAGTGTCCCGTACTCGGTCTTCTGCTTCTCTTTCACGTCCCGGCAGAGATCATTGAACCGTTTCCAGAGCAGGTCCCGGTCACTCTTCGCGAGGGGTTTGAGTTCCCTGAATAACCCGGTGATCTGTTTGGCTTTGTTCCAGAAATCCTGGTACTTTGTGACGATCGGGCGGTCTTCCCGGATCGGGCCGGTCAATGCCGACAGTCGTTTTATCTCCCGGTCCAGGATCTCTGCATGGGCATGGGCTTCCTTGAGCCAGGGATCGTCTTCAGGTTTCATAAAAAAATCCGATTGGTGATGGTCGCTGAAATATTCTGTTCTGTATCTGCCCGTGTGGCAATAAAAAAGTATCCGCTGCCCGATCTCCGAAGAAGTATTTCGCGAGCGATCAGGAGTGCTGGTTTCCGGCCTCTACCGGTCAGGAAATTTCTTTTAAATTTACCGAGACATCGTTTGCAATACGGGTGTACCGCTTCGGGTTCTCCTCGAACTGCTTCTTGCACCAGTTGCAGCAGAAGTAATAGTTCTGGTTCTTGTGCATGGCGGAATATTTCGCATCGTCTTCATCAACGATTGCCAGACAGACGGGATCGGTTGCCATAAAAACTCCTTGTACCAGATTCGGTGCCGGTTCCAGATATTCCCTTGCACTACGATCCCCGTTTACCCCACGCGAACCTTCCCCCGCGGCAGACTGCGACACCCTATATCGTTTTTTACTGCATACAGTAGGGTAACCATGGCATACGACCAGATCCCTATCGGCCGGTTCTCGCTCATCACGCAGCTCAGCCAGAAGGCACTGCGGCTCTATGACGAGCGCGGGCTGCTCGTACCTGAATCAAAGGATCTCTGCACCGGGTACCGGTATTACACGGGAACCCAGATCCCAAAGGGGGTCTCCATCAAGACGCTCTGCAATCTGGGCTTCTCCCTCTCTGAGATCGGCATGCTCCTTGCCGCAAAAGCAGATCATGACACGGCCACGATCCGGGAACTCTTTGAGAAGCGCCGCAGGGATATCCGGTCGGAAGTAGCAAGGTTACAGCAGATCGAGGCGATCTTAAAAAACGAGGCCGCCTCGCTGGAGTCGATCTACATGACACTCAATGAACCTCTCGTCAAGGAGACCCCCGCACTTCGCATGGTGGGGAAAAAAGGAATCGGATCGTACGGTGAGACCATCTCCCGGCTCATGCCCGATCTCTGCCGCCAGCTCTTCTCGGAAGAGAACCAGAAGAACGGCCTGAAGGTGACGGGCCCCTTCATGACCCTGTACCATGACTGCGAGTATCGCGAGAAGGATGCCACGATAGAATGCGCAGCGCCCATTACCGGGAGGATCGTCCTCTCGGATCCTGACATGGAGGTTCGGACCCTTCCCGGCGGGAAATGCCTCTCGCTCATTCACAAAGGTCCGTACCCGAGACTGCACGAGGCATGGAGCCGGATCGGCACCTATGCAGAAGAGCGGGGCTTTGTGGCAAACGGCCCCCACCGCGAACTCTACCTGAACGACCCCTGCGTTGTCAGCGAGGAGGAACTCTTAACCGAACTCCAGATCCCCATCGACACGGATACCCATAAACCCTCAACATAATCAAAAATTTTCCCTCTTTTTTATTGGTACCGGTTGGTCACCGGCACACATTGGTACAAGGGTGTTCAGGGAGATCACCAGCGTTACCGTCACGCGCCGGCACGAGAAAAGAGAACTTAAGGATTCAGCTCGTGATGGACGTTGCGGAACGTGCCCGCGGGAACGTGGATCTCAAACCGCGCCCCTTTATGGTATTCACCGGTCTCGCGGATGGAGAGGCCGGTGATCGCAAGAACCTCCTGGACAAGGAAGAGCCCAAGACCGGTATGTTTTCCGACCCCCTTCTGGAAGATCCGCTTCTTTTCCTCTAAGGGTACTCCTTCACCGTCATCTTCAACGGCGATCACGAACCCGTCAGCAGTTCTTTCGCCGCCGACCCGGATCCCGGTCACATTTCCCCCGTGCATCGAGGCATTATCAAAAAGGTTCAAAAATACCATGCGTAACAGGGGATCGGCATACACCTCCCATTCGTCGAGGGCCGGATCGATCACCACATTGGAATACCCGTTATCCATGCAGACGGTTGTGACTGCCGCATGCAGGTTCTGCCACCGGGGTTTCTTCACCCCGATATCCTGGTACTGCTGGGTGAAGAGGATCTGGCTCTGGATCACATCGCTGGACTGGATCGCTTTCGCGAGAAGCCGGAGCTGGTCCGGGTTTGCAATCTCCAGTTCCAGGAGGCCGAGCGAGCCCTGAAGGGCGGTCAGCTGGTTGAGGATGTCATGCCTTGTGATGCTTGAGAGCAGGTTGAGTTTCTTGTTTGACTCTTCCAGCGCCTGCTCCATACGTCTCCGTTCCGTAATATCCCGGCCCACCGACTGGTATTCGATGATCCGGCCCGCGGAATCGAAGATTGCGCGGTCGCTCCAGTGCTGCCATCGGACTTCCCCGGAGGGCATAATGATCCGGTGGTCAATCGTTGCAATCGGTTGTTCCGGGGTCAGCTCTGCCAGCTTCTCCTGCATGAGGGCGAGATCTTCTTTGGGGATGGAGACCTGATGGGACTTCCCGACGCAGGATTCCGGGTCGAGGCCAAAATACCGGCAGTACGCATTGTTGACAAACGAGAGCTTTCCATCCGGCGTGAACCGGCAGATGAACTCGGTCTGGTCCTCTATCACGTTCCGGAACCGCTCTTCGCTCTGGCGAAGGGACTGCTCGGCCATGCTGAGGTCTTCAAAGTTCGACCGTAACTCCTCTTCAACGGCCGTCAGCTGCTCGTATGCGCCGTGCAGTTCCGTCTGGCTTTTATTGAGCTCCTCATAGTTCTGCCGGAGTTCTTCCTCGGTTCCGGTCAGCTGCTCGTACGCGGCATTCAGTTCTTCGTACGTCTGTTTCAGCTTGTCTTCCTGTGCCTTCTCGCTGGTGATGTCCCGGCCAACCGACTGGATCTCGATGATATGGCCCGTAATATCGAAGATCGCCCGGTCACTCCACTGCTGCCACCGAACGCTCCCGTCGGGCATCAGGATCCGGTTGCTGATCGTGGTCACCGGGTTTGCAGGCGTGAGCTCTGCCATCTGCTGCTGCATCTGCACGGCATCTTCCTTGGGAATAGAGACCGTGTGATGCTTTCCGATACAGGAGTCCGGGTCAAGGCCGAAATACCGGCAATACGCATTGTTGACAAACGAGAGCTTTCCATCCGGCGTGAACCGGCAGATGAACTCGGTCTGGTCCTCTATTACGTTCCGGTACCGCTCCTCGCTCTGCCGGAGGGATTGCTCGGTCAGGGCAAGTTCTTCGAAGTTCGAGCGTAACTCCTCTTCGATCGCGGTCAGTTGCTCGTATGCACCGTGCAGTTCCGTCTGGCTTTTATTGAGCTCGTCATAGTTCTGCCGGAGTTCCTCTTCGGTTGCGGCCAACTCCTCGTACGCAGAATGTAACTGCTCATTCGTGACCTGGAGTTTCTCTTCAGCAATTACCCGGTCGGTTGTGTCGCGGCCGACTGACTGATACTCGATGACATGACCGTCTTTGTCAAAGATGGCCCGATCGCTCCACCGCTGCCACCGGATCTCCCCGGAGGGCATGAGAATCTGGTGTTCGATGATCGCAGCCGGGTTCTCCTTCGTGATCTGCGACAGCTGCACCTTCATCCGGGCGAGATCCGCAGGAGGGATGGTCACCGTGTGCCGTTGCCCGATACACGTTCTTCGGTCCAGACCGAAGTACCGGCAATACGCTTCGTTCACAAACGTGAGCTTCCCATCAGGTGTGAAGCGGCAGACGAACTCGGTCTGGTCCTCCACCACGTTCCGGTACCGCTCCTCGCTCTCCCGTGCCCGTTCTTCGCTCCGGGCAAGCTCTTCGTAATTCTGCCGGAGCTCCTCCTCGGTTGCCGTCAGCTGTTCGTACGCGGCATTCATATCCTCGTACGTCAGCCGGAGTTTCTCTTCTGCCAGTTTCTGGTCGGTGATGTCCCGGCCCACCGACTGGTACTCCAAGACCTTCCCCTGTGCATCGAAGATGGCACGATCGTGCCAGTGATGCCACCGTATCTCCCCGGAGGGCAGAATAATCCGGTGGGCAATTTCCTCCACAGGGTTATCCGGCGTAATCCGGGAGAACTGCTCTTTCATCCGGGCACGATCTTCTTTGGGAATCGTCACCGGATGGGGCTTCCCGATACAGGAGTCCGGGTCAAGACCGAAATGCCGGCAGTACGCATTGTTGACAAACGACAACTTCCCATCGGGCGTGAACCGGCAGATGAACTCGGTCTGATCCTCTATCACGTTCCGGTACCGGTCCTCGCTCTGCCGGAGGGACTGCTCGGTCAGGGCAAGTTCTTCGAAGTTCGAGCGCAACTCTTCTTCAATGGCCGTCAGCTGCTCGTACGCACCATGAAGTTCCGTCTGGCTTTTATTGAGCTCCTCATAGTTCTGCCGGAGTTCCTCTTCGGTTCCAGTCAGCTGCTCGTACGCGGCATTCAGTTCTTCGTACGTCTGTTTCAGCTTCTCTTCCTGCTCCTTCTCGCTGGTGATGTCCCGGCCCACCGACTGGATCTCGATGATCCGGCCCGCAGTATCGAAGATTGCGCGGTCGCTCCACTGCTGCCACCGAACGCTCCCGTCGGGCATCAGGATCCGGTTGCTGATCGTGGTCACCGGGTTTGCAGGTGTGAGCTCTGCCATCTGCTGCTGCATCTGCACGGCATCTTCTTTGGGAATGGTGACATTATGGGGCTTCCCGATACAGGAGTCCGAATCAAGGCCGAAATACCGGCAGTACGCATTGTTGACAAACGACAACTTCCCATCGGGCGTGAACCGGCAGATGAACTCGGTCTGGTCCTCGATGACATTATGGTACCGCTCCTCGCTCTGCCGAATCAGCTCCTCGCTCTTTTCCAGCTCATCATAATTCTGCCGGATCTCTTCTTCCGTTGCGGTCAGCTGCTCATACGCGGCACTCAGTTCCTCGTGGGTGCGCTTCAGTTTCTCTTCAGTTTCCTTGCGCTGGGTAACATCCCGGACCGATTCGATGGCGCCGATGATATGTCCCGTTACATCATAGAGGGGGGAGGCGGTATGCCAGAAATATGAGCCCTTCCCGTTCTGGCGTTGGGGGGGATGGTACATCTCCGCGAGGAGCTTGTCACCGTTCCTCTTCAGGTTCGGGTACTTTTCTTGTGGATCTCCTTCGGCATGAACGATATAATCCGCCAAAGGCGGGCGCTCCTCTTCATACAGCGGAAGCTTGCGGGCGAGATTCCCGGTCCCCATCACGGCATCGGGCGGAACACCGGTCAGCTCCTCCATCATCCGGTTCCAGACGATGACCCGGCCCTTGAGATCGATGGCAAAGGTCGCATCCGGCAGAAAGTTGATCAGGTCCGAGAGCTGCTTGCGGGACTCCTGAAGTTCCCCCTGCACGCGCCGGCGATCGATGGCCGTCCGGATCTTGTAGTCCAGTTCCGCAAACTGGGCTTTGGGTTCGCCACCTTTCTGGAGATAAAAGTCCGCCCCGTTGTTGATCGCCTCGATAACGATATCTTCCCGGCCCCGTCCGGTAAACAGGATGAACGGGAGATCCTTGAACTGCTGGCGGACGTACCGGAGAAACTCGATCCCGTTGGTTTCAGCCATCTCATAATCCGAGACGATGGCATCGTACCGTTTCTTGCGGATCATCTCTATTGCTTCGGACACGGACCCGGAGGTATCGACGCTGAAATTCCCTGACATATCAAGGTAGATCTTGCCGATATCAAGAAGGGCAGGATCGTCATCCACATACAGAACGGAGTACATATCCGGTTTTTTTAATCAGCAGTATTGTCTGTTTTTAATAAATATATGCCAACCGATCGGTTCCTGGGGGGTAACAATACTCCCTCACGGGGTCTTTAAAAAACACAAGCGGGATCTATAGGTCTGCATTTTTCCGGCAGGTAATTCCTGCCGCAGCGTTGTCTGGTGTTCTGACAAAACATTTGCGTTCTGGATTTGGAAAAACAGGTTTTATTGGATCAGATTCTTTCCGATCTGGTACGCCCGCTCCATGAGATCCTGATGCTCCCCAACCGGGGGTTTTGTACCGGCATCCAGGTTGCAGCCGATCAGGTAATCCTTCACGGTCATACCTGAGAGCCCGACCGCGAACATGAAGGACTCGATCCCGCTTTTGAAGAGCCGTTCATCCGGCTGGTTCTGCGTGAAGATGAACGAGACCTTTGTTGTCTTTTGGAGCTTCGGGACCAGGTTCATGTTCATGTACGGGAACATCCGGTCGAGCCATGCCTTGGTCTGGGCTGTGACACCGGCAAAATAGATGGGCGACGCCACGATCACGCCATCGGACTCCTGGATCAGCTGGTGGATATGCTGCATATCATCCTTGACAGCACACGCAGCGAGGTCATTCCTCTTGCACCAGTAACAGGCCTGACAGCCCCGGATCTCCTTGTCATTTAAGAAGACCGTCGTGGTCTCAACACCCTGTTCCCTGAGACCCCGCTCTGCTTCTGCTGCGAGGATTGCTGTACTGCCCTTCTTCCGGGGGCTGCCGATAAGGATGAGCGCTTTCTTCATAAATCAACTCCGTTTCCGGTTACCGTACCCACGTCACGTTTGCGGGGTGCTTATCGTGGGCCCCGGGCTTCTCCTCAGGGTACCCGAAGACGATGGTGCCGACCGGGCTGTAACCTTCTGGTATCCTGAACCCTGCCATGAGATCCTTGTTCTCATACGCCACTTCCGTTGAGCCTACCCAGCAGCTGCCGATGCCAAGGGCATGGGCAGCGAGCATCAGGTTCTCAGCGCAGAGCGAGCAGTCGATCTCCCGGAACCGGCTTTCGGTCTTCCCGACAACCATGATGACGGTCGGGGCATGGTAATAGATCGAGTAACCGGGGCTCTCCAGCAGGGCCCGGAACCCGTCCGACATTCCGTCGTGAGAGTTCTTCATGAGCGAGATCATGATGGGCTTGCAGTAGTCCGAGACCCTGTTTAAGAATTTCTGGTCCTGCACCACCACGAACGCCCACGGCTGGAGGGCGAGAGCCGAGGGGGCATAGGTTCCTGCCCTGAGGATCTTCTCAAGTACCGCATCGGGTATCTGCCGCTTCTCAAATTTCCGGACACTGCGGCGTGTCATTATTGCGTCAAGCGCTTCCATGGTTTTTTCCTGGTTTCCCGTTCGTCACGGGACCGTTTAATGGCTGGCCTTTACCAGCCTCACTCCCAAGTCGAACGCCTTTCTGCAATCCTCCGGGAAGACCTCCCGGCGCCGCTTTTGCCGCTCATCCGGGTCGCAGTAGCTGAAGACCACCCTGTCGTAGTCCTCGAACTGGAGCGTCTCGAACGAGAAGAACGATTCCGCCTGCCCGAATATCCGGGCCAGCACGCTCTCATTGAGGCCGATATGCACGGAATACGGGGGTTCCCTTGCCTGTTCTTCGGACACGTTCATCGTGTAGACAAATGCCGTGGGCATCTTCCGCGTAAAGAGCGATTTTGGTGGCCAGGAATACACGAGATACGGAAACATCAGCCGTTCCAAAAAGGACCGCATCTCCCCGGTCACCGTGCCGAAATAGAATGGCGAGCCGAGGATGAGCGCATCCGCCCGGGCAATCCTGTCGAGAACGGGAGTGAGAGCGTCCTTCATGGCGCACTTCCCGTAACTCTTCCCATCTTTCAGTTTGCAGGCAAAGCAGCTGGTACAACCCTTGTAGTCGAGATCGTAGAGGTGGACGAGTTCGGTCTTTGCCCCCTGAGATTCCGCCCCTTCAAGGGCATGTTCGAGCAGCGTTGCCGTGTTCCACTTCTTTCGCGGGCTTCCGTTGATTGCGATGACATTCATCACGTTCTTCTCCTTCATGGTTCAATACGGGATTACTGCCACGTTACCACAAGCGGCTTCCGTCCGGGAATACCGTAGATCTTGTACTGGGGATTGCCGAACATCAGGACATACGCGCTCTTCCGCCCGGTGGGAATGCCGATCTCACGTTGGAGCGGTTCGTACGAGGTGGCCGCCATTGCAACAAACCCTGCCCAGCAGGTGCCGATCCCGTATGCCGGTGCCGCGATATCGACGTGCGTGAGGGCAATGATCGCATCGGTCTGCGCAACCGGGTGGTTCTCCGGTATCGTGGCAACGAGGAGGTGCGGGGCGCCCCGGCAGATGACATCGTACCCCGCTTCAAAAGACGTGATCAGCATCGGCACATAGCCGCTCATCGGGTGCGTAGAATTCACGAGCGTCTTCATCCATGCGACCGTCAGCCCGGCGATCTTCTGGACCTTCTTTGGGTCATGGACAACGATCCACTCTACCAGCTGCCCGTTACCTCCCGATGCAGCGTACCGGGCAATGTCGAGAACCTCCAGGATCTTCTCTTTCGGTACCGGGTCTTTCGTGAAACGCCGGATGGACCGGCGTCTCTTCAGGTACATTTCCATATCAGCGGATGGGATGGTTCCCGCACCGGTGGGCCGGCGTACCTTCTCATCCATGCGATCGTTCAGAAGGAGCGCCTGCGACGGGCAGAAGACCTCGCAGTGCCCGCAACCAATGCACATCCCGGCTTTGGCGGCCGGAACCCTCGGCAGGGTGTTCTCATCAGCGGGGTCGATGAGCCCCATAGTACAGACATTCGAACAGATCCCGCACCTTGTGCAGAGATCCTGATCAACAAGTATCGTGGTCATGATGGTATCATTATTGCTTCAGCTTCTTTCCGGCACTCCATGCATCACCGGCATACTTCCCGAGCGTCCAGTAACGGTTGTCGGGCATGGGGATGAAGAAGTTGTTGCCAATCTGTTGTTTTTCCATAAAGGTACCCTCGTTCCCGCACAACGGATCTCCAGAACAGAAAACCATAAACAGCGGAGATACAAACTATTCTTCTGCAATGGCAATCACAGCCATTAAGATAAAATTTGCCTTAACTGAATATATAGGAAATACAGGTAATTTGGTAACAGGCTTTCATTGAGGTAACTATGATGTACACGAAGAACGGGAAGAGTTACCATTGCCCGGTCGAGGCGGCACTGGATGTCATTGGCGGTAAGTGGAAGCCACTCATCCTATGGGCACTCGGAGATACTGTACTCCGGTTCAACGAGCTGCAGAAGGCACTGCCGGGCGTGAATGCCAAGATGCTGACCAAGCAGCTCCGCGAGCTCGAAGAGGATGGCGTGATCCGGCGGACCGTGTACCCCGAAGTGCCGCCGCGGGTGGAGTATACCATAACAGAGTTCGGGAAGACCCTGATCCCGATCCTCCTGGCTCTCTGTGCATGGGGGGCCCAGTACCTAGGTGTTGATGAGAGCAAGGCGCAGTGCCCGACAAAAGATAGCAGGATGAAAAAATAGAGCGGTTCTGTCAATCATATTGCGTTTATTCAGAGATGTATCGCGTTTTTACTCAAGTGAGATGAAGAAACCCTTTCATCAGGCCCGGAGGTTCATCCATTCCAGGTCGGTCTTTTGAAAACTGCTCGCTTCCTGAACTTCCGGCTCCAGAATCCTCTCCGCTCTCATGCCTGAGATATACGATCCTGTGGCAGCAGGCTGCTCCTGCGGGCGCTGGTTCATCATCACCTCGATCATATCGCGATCGAACGAGGTGTCCTGGGGTACCAGAATCCTGTTCAGGGAATAGATCTCAGACACAAACTCATCCGCATCGATCTCATGCTCTTCGCCGATGCTGAGAGGCATAAGATGGGAGATCTGCCGGATCTCATCCGCTGTTTTCTTCTGGATATATCCCATGATGCCATAGCAGTCCACCAGAATTTCCAGGCGGGAATGCCCGAATTTTGTTACGCCACGGCGCGTCCAGTTGAAGAGATTGTATGCTTTCTGAAGTGGTAATGGATCACAGGCGGGGAGGTTACGAGCAGGTATATCACAGTGAAGATGGGCCAGTACGCCTGATGGATCCTCTGTGACAGGATATCTCTGCAGAAGCGGCTCTGGATCGGGTTCAGAGTGAGAAAAAATTTTCTCAGCCAGAGGTTCTGATTGCTGCATTTCCAGTTCAAGCCGGGATTCGCGGGCGTCAAGGGCCGCTTCCCGGGCCATCAGTGCAGATACCCGGGCGTCCGTTTCCGGTCTTTCCATGGTTCTCATTGATCCCGGGGATGACACGATGACAAAAGGATTATCCATCTCATTCATCCGCTCGCGGATGTCCATGAGGATCTGTTTAATGGATTTCTTCAGGAGGTCAACCTCGCGTTCGAGGTTCTGAAGCCGGACTGCCGGATCCTGTACTGAGGCTGCATTAATGATGTCATCAACCTGAGTCTGATTGACAGCCATAGCGATTACCTGTTTATTTGTTATTTTAATTTAATAAACATATCGTTCTTAAAAAACTCAAAAATTGCCGGATGTTTATTAATATTAAGGTTATTATGGCGGTTTTCAGGGAATATGCACAATGGTACCGAGAGAGAGCGCGTGACATATAATATTAATTCCATAAAATTTGGTCGAAAGTGGGATCTCCCCTCATACCCACAATCCACATAAGCGGGTAAGAGTGCACTGGGCCGGAACACAATCTCCATTCCCTTATTATCAATTCCCTCCCACTCTTTTCGTGGACCCGGTCATATCGCGCATCCGAAAGGAATTGACAGCACAGGCAGATCCAGAGATCCAGAAGACATCACAGCGGTTCTTCAAGGAAAAGATATCGTGCTACGGCATGAAAACGGCGAGCGTGATCGCGATTGCAAAGAAGTACTGGAAAGAGGTGAAAGATCGGCCTAAAGCAGAGATCTTCGATCTCTGCGAGGAACTCTACCGGTCGGGATACATGGAGGAGTCTTTCATCGTCTCCGCGTGGGCCCATGCACTCTCAGGACGCTATGAGAGAGAGGATCTTGGGGTGTTCCGGCACTGGATCGATACCTACATCACCAACTGGGCATCGTGCGATGGGTTCTGCAACCACACGATGGGCGATTTCATCGAAGAATATCCCGAGACTATTGAAGAGCTGAAGCGCTGGACGCAGTCAGAGAACCGCTGGATGCGCCGGGCAGCAGCAGTCTCACTGATTGTGCCGGCTAAGCACGGGAAGTTCCTCTCTGAGGCTCTTGAGATTGCCGGGCTGCTCCTTGAGGATAAGGATGATATGGTACAGAAAGGCTATGGCTGGCTCTTGAAGGAGGAGAGCCGGAAGCATACCGATCAGGTATTGTCCTACGTCATGAAAAACAAGAAAAACATGCCCCGGACCGCGCTGCGGTACGCGATCGAACTGATGCCCAAAGATCTGAAGGCTGAAGCGATGAAGAAAGACTGGTGACGCGGTAATTTCCCTGCATACGTCCCTGCGGCGGGAGATGGTAGTCGCTTTTTCTTCGTTCAGCCCGTGATAAATGGTGTCGGGTGAGGGGAGAGTCTCTGCCGGAGGAGTCCGATAAGATCTTCAAGCTCCCGGCACCGGTTGATCTCATCCGTGCTGACAAGAACCGAAAGCGTACTCCGGGTCCGGATTAGTATGCAGGGATAGGTTGTGAGACCGTTCCCATACTCAGAACAGAACTCATTTTTATCCAGGAATCGTGAAGGGATACTCAGCTCCCGGATGAACCGTTTCCAGTCTTTTTTCATTCCTACCGGGCTATGGGTGATGGCAGCAAGATTACAACGGCCCTTACAAGACAGGGGGGTGTTGAGTGAATACTGCTTGTAATTTTGCAGCATCCCATTATCATGATTGTATACCACCAGCAGGGATTGGTCTTGTGACATGAGAACTCCACTCTTTCATTTCCCCTATTTATTTTGAAAGGATGGCGCTGGTTCAGGATATCCCACAATAATCGGAAACCACTGAAGATGATGAGGTAAAAATTCGGCGTAAACCAACGTACCGTGAGAGCACAATTCCTCAAAGAAGAGGGGCACTGGTAAAAAAAAGATTAACTGCACCCGGTCCAGCCGCAGTGTTTGCAGATCCCTTTGTTGCAGCCTTCCCCGAAGTCGAGCGGCTCGCTGCAATCAGGACAGAGATGCTTTTTCTCTACTTCCCGGATATCCCAGTCTTTTAACGTCGTGATGCTCTGGTTCTTTGCCGAGAGCTCGATACAGCGTCCCACCACATCCGCACAGGAGTGCCCCTCCGATGCGGGATTCTTGAGTGAGACGATACAGTTGACTTTGGCAAACTGCTTGACGAACTTCGTGTAGGGAACGCCGTTCTGGAGACCGGTGCTGATCGCACGGCCAAGGGCACTGCTGTTGGCCTCGCAGCCCCCGCTCCCTACCGTCCTGATGAAAACCTCCATCGGTTTGTCATCAAGGAGGTTGACCGTAACGTACAAGCGGCAGCAACCCGACTGGCAGAGGTATGTCCGGCCATGGAGTTCCCGGGGCCGGTTGATCGACAGCGTCGGGATCTTTTCAGGAACATTTCTCCCGGCGACAGCGAAGGAAGAGAGGGCCGGATCAGGTGTTGCCTCTTTCAGGGAAAGAACCACATCCTCCCTGCTGCCCGTCCGGTAGATGGTGATGCCTTTGAGCTTCAGGGACCATGCCATCAGAAGTGCTTCTGCGCAGTCTTCGCGTGTCGCGGATGCGGGCATGTTGATGGTCTTGCTGATGGATGCATGGACATGCTTCTGGAATGCAGCCTGCATCAGGATATGATCTCTCCAACTGATGTCCAGAGCCGTTTTGAAGAGCGACCGGAATTCCAGCGGGAGCCAGTGCAGGTCCTGAACCGTTCCGGTCTCGTGGACATGAGCGATAACCTCATCAATCTTCTTCTGCAATGCGTCTCCCGAGATGCCCTGCCGGACAAGAGTCTCTTTCAGCTTCTCACTGAAGACGGGATTCACGATGACAAAGGTCTTCCCGACGGTGTTCTTCCGGGTATAGGCAAACGAGAAGATCGGCTCGATCCCGCTCGAACAACCGGCAATGAGGGAGATCGTTCCGGTGGGAGCGATCGTGGTCATTGCTGCGTTCCTGACCTTGAAGTCTTTCCAGATGCTCCCCTGCCATGCCGGGAACGGCCCGTTCTTCTCTGCACAGCGGCGTGACTCTTCAATCGCAGTATCGGTGACCATCCGCATGATCCGCTCGCACCAGGCCCTGCCCTCCACAGAATCATAGGCCAGACCCGCCATAAGGAGCGCGTCATGAACGCCCATCAGGCCAAGCCCGATCTTCCGGGTCTTCCTCGTCGCCTCTGCGATCTGGGGTATCGGGAAGACATTCTGCTCAATGACCCGATCAAGGAACCGGGTGGCCATGCGGGCCGTCTCTTTCAGCTCAGTCTCATCCAGTATCCCGTCCTGGATGCAGGCAGCGAGATTGATGCTCCCGAGAACGCAACTCTCAAACGGCAGGAGAGGCTGCTCGCCACACGGGTTGGTGATCTCGATCTCGCCCAGCTGGGGTGTGGGGTTGCGCCGGTTGATCTCATCGAAGAACAGGATTCCGGGTTCACCGTTTTTGTATATCCCCTCGACAATCCCATTCCATATCTGACCAACAGTGACATTCACTCCGGAGTGCGGATGGGTCAGCCAGGTACTCTCAAACTGTTTCTTAGAGACCTGGTCCATGAAGGCATCGTTGACCATGACGGAGATGTTGAAGTTGGCAAATTCTCCTTCCTTGGCCTTTGACGTGATGAATGACAGAATGTCGGGGTGCCAGACATTGAGAATCCCCATATTTGCACCGCGACGTCGCCCCCCCTGTTTGATCACCTCGGTCGCGGCATTGAATGCCCGCATGAACGATACCGGGCCCGATGCAACACCATCCGTTGACTGGACAGGCGAACCCTCGGCCCGGAGGTGCGAGAAATTATACCCGGTTCCCCCACCGGATTTATGAATGATCGCACCCTGCTTCATCGCATCGAAGATGCCATCAATGGAATCCGGCACCGGGAGGGTGAAACAGGCAGAGAGCTGGCCGATGTCCGTACCGGCATTCATCAGGGTGGGAGAGTTGGGTAAGAACCGCAGGGTCCGCATGGCCTCAAAAAAGCGGGCCTGCTCATCCGGGTCTTCGGCAAGGGCCGATGCAACACGATGGCAGATGTCCTCAAATGACTGTTCCCCTTTCCGCAGGTAGCGTGCGGAGAGGATGCTGTCAACAACGGGTGATGCACTCATGGGATTATCTATCCTTTTTTTGTGAATTTCCTAAAAAGCAGGAACCGGATCTCTGGCGGAAAAAATGCGAGTGGTTCCCCTGCGGGTCTTCTGGATCTTCTCTTGTGTGTAGTCTTCTGAAGGTAAAAACGGTTTCCAATCAGGCATGGTGGCAACAATTCCGCAGGAACCGCTCGTGAATCCGGGTATCATTGCCAAGCTCCGGGTGGAAGGAGAACGCCATATACTTCCCGCACTCCACGGCAACAATCCCTTTCTCAATTTGGGCGAGGACCTTCACTCCCTTGCCTACTGATGAGACCACCGGGGCACGGATGAAGACCGCATGAAATGCTCCCCCGTTGAGGCCCTCGATCGCAAGATCCGTCTCAAAAGACTCCCGCTGCCGGCCAAAGGCATTACGATCCACGGTGATGTCCATAAGCCCAAGCGGGTGGACCCGGGGGTCGTCCACATGAGTTGCCATCAGCACCATGCCGGCGCAGGTGGCGAAGACTCCGCCTTTGAAGGAGCGAATCGGATCGTAGAGCCCGTTCTTGTCGATAAGGTGGGAGATGGTCGTGGACTCTCCCCCGGGTATGGCAAGGGCATTGCAGTGAGCGAGATCCGCAGGGCTCCTCACTTCAAAAACTTCGGACGATGCCCCGGAGCCCATCCGTTCGAGCGCGAGGAGAAATGCGTCGATGTGCTCGCTCACGTTTCCCTGGAGCGCGAGAACGCCGATCTTAGCGTCCACGGGTCTGGAGCACCTCGTCCGCGCTGAGCTTGTGGACATCGAGTCCCGGCATGGCATCGCCGAGGCCTTTGCTGACCTTTGCGATCACGTTTGCATCATCGAAGTGGTTGACCGCCTCGACAATGGCTTTTGCCATCAGTGTGGGATTGGTGGACTTGAAGATCCCGGACCCGACAAAGACACCATCCGCCCCGAGCTGCATCATGAGGGCTGCATCCGAGGGGGTGGCAATACCGCCTGCCGAGAAGTTCACGACCGGCAAGCGGCCACGCTCGGCACATTCGAAGACCAGTTCCGCAGGAGCTTCGATCTCGCGGGCGTAATCGGTCATCTCCTGCTTGTCAAGACCGCGGAGCATCCGGATCTCTCCCATGATGTTGCGCATGTGGCGGACCGCTTCCACGACATTACCTGTACCGGCCTCCCCCTTGGTCCGGATCATTGCCGCTCCTTCATTGATCCGGCGGAGCGCCTCGCCAAGATCGCGTGCACCGCAGACAAAGGGAACCTTGAACTGCTTCTTATCGATATGGTATTGCTCGTCGGCCGGTGTCAAAACCTCGCTTTCGTCAATCATGTCAACGCCGAGGACTTCAAGCACCTGCGCTTCAACGAAGTGCCCGATCCGCACCTTTCCCATCACCGGGATGGAGACCGCCTCGATGATCTCGATGACCTTCTCGGGGTCCGCCATGCGTGCCACACCGCCCATCTTCCTGATATCGGACGGCACACGCTCAAGCGACATGACTGCGACTGCCCCGGCTTCCTCAGCAATCGTTGCCTGTTCGGCATTGACAACATCCATGATAACGCCCCCTTTCTGCATGGATGCAAAGCCTCGCTTGAGGAGCTCGGTGCCAAATCTCAGTTCTTCCAGCTTCATATGCCAATATTATTGATCATGGCTCCCAATAAAAACAGAGTACAACAGGCAATAATTGCATACATCAGCGTGACCGCCCGGGTCGCTTTCAGGATATCTGCACCACCCTCACCCAGCGTCCGTTCACCGTCGCCTATCGTATAGACCCCGGGTTTTTCAAACCGGATCCCGGTTCCCCCTGCCATGGTCGCCATCACAATCCCCCCGTTGAACCCGGGTCGCTTATGGCCGTCGCGACGCATCACCTGCCATGCACGGGAACCGGTTCCTCTGCCGGCAAACCAGATGAGGAGCAGCAGGACCGTAATCCGGGCCGGGATGAAATTGAGGAGATCATCCATGCGTGCAGCGCACCATCCCAGACGCTCCCGCTCATCCCGGTACCCAAGCATCGCGTCCATGGTATTGATGGCCCGGCAGGCCGCAGCACCGACCAGGCCGAAGAGCGTGAAATAGAACAGCGGGGCAATGATGCTATCCGTGAGATTCTCGGTCATAGACTCGTAGCCTGCCGAGAGGATATGATCCCGGTCAAGTTCCGCGGTATCCCTTGACACCAGCAGCTGTACTTTTTCCCTCCCGGTCTCCACCCCTTCATTTAATGCTGATATGACCGCCAGCGTATGCTCCTCAAGAGACCGCCAGGCAAAACAGCACTTCAGGAGGAACGGCGCGACAAGAAGATAGAGATACCACGGTGTACCTGCTGAAACAAGGAAGAAGGGAAGGCAGAACAGGAATACCGTAACCGCCCAGAACAGGACACCTGCCACCCGCTGGAGATTTTTCGGGAAATACCCGGGTTTGCCCCATATCCCGATGAACGAGCCGAGAAGAGCCACCGGATGGTAGCGTGAGTGGGGGTCGCCGATCAAACGATCCACGACAAGCGCCGCACACAGTACGATGGCTGAGATCGTTACTGCTGACGGTACCATGTGTATAGTGCCCCGACGATAAGAAGAATGAACGAGGCGATGTTCAAAAATTCTTCTCCGGTGTACACCCAGCCGCAGTACAGGAGAAGGGCAATCCCCATCATGATCATCAGGAGGTGGGGCCGCCCGTGTGCCACCGGTTGGAGAGGATATTCTTCCCGGATGGTTGGTCGTAGAGCCTGTGGGTGAACTACATGGATCTGCATCTGGGACTTCATCCCCCCGTAACCCGAGAGGATCTCAAGATTAAAATCTCCTTCACCACAATCTTTACGGATCGGGATTGCGAGAACAGATTCATCAACGATATACAGGTTTTCGTGGAAAAAGTCGGTAAATGATCCTGCATTCGAGGATGTTGTGGTGATATGGATCGCTGCGCCGTGATTCAGGAACCGGATGCGCAGACCGGCCCCGGATTCAGCAACGATCTTTTCCCGGGGTAAATCAATGGAGTTGATCCCGCTCCGGTTGAGATGGACCTCATACCCGGAACTGCTCCCCTCCACGGCAGCTATCAGCAGTGGAAGAGGAACCGGGAATGTCATGTACCTGCACCAACGACCTAATGCCCTGATGGGGGCAGCAGATTCGGGATGCCCTCATGGATGGGATAATCCACGCTGCATGCGGCGCAGTGGAGGTTCCCTTCAAGGATCTCTTTCTCATCTTCCTTATCCGCACGAAGCAAAAGATCTCCTTTACAGACAGGGCAGCAGAGAATATCCATCAGTGAACGTCTCATCTCAGTTCATCCCGCATGTCGATGATCTGGGTGATATCCGGGCCGGTGGATATCAGTGCAACAGGAGAGCCGATATCCTCCTCGGCCTGTTTGATGAAGTCTTTTGCTTTCTTAGTCAGCTTCTTGTATTCGGTCACGCCAAAGCATGCCTTATCGACATTGTCGATGCCGGTGATGGCGGCCTGGGTGCACCCGTTGATCATGGCGGAGTAGCGTGCCATGTCGCCATCCCAGCCACCGACACGCCTCTGGCGGTGCGTAACCGTACCAAACTCCTGGATTCCCATGGCATCGGATTTTTCGAGGGACATTTCCGTGCTGAACGGTCCTTCCCCGACGCGGGTTGGGTAAGCCTTGAAGACCACGATCACATCATCGATCTTGGTCGGCCCGACACCGTTATCTGCGGCAATCTGGGAGGCGGAGGTGTCTTTGCTCGTAACAAAGGGATAGGTTCCGTAATAGAGGGAGATGCCGAACCCTTGGGTTCCTTCAAGGAGAACCGTCTCTTTCTTCTTCAACGCATCGTCTATTGCCTTTGGCACATCAAGAAGATACTCGGCAAGTTCGGGTACGTCCTTTGCCTGCGGAGAGACCCGCATAACCCGATCAGAGTTCGCAGGACCGCAGCCGGATCCGGTACTCCCGATCTTCTTGGAGAGGTGGGCGCTTCCCTTGTCGCGGGCGATGTGGTCTTCAGTGATGATACCACAACGCTTGTCAACAAAGACCCGCCCTCTGACGCCGAGCGTCTCGACCTCATGTTTCAGGACACGTGGATCAACGAGGACGCCACTTCCGATACAGAGCTTCGCTTCCTTGTAAACAAAACCTGACGGGACCATGCGGACGCCATATTTCTTGTCCCCAACCTGGACAGTGTGTCCGGCATTCGGACCCACACCGCCGCGGGAGATGATCACGGGTTTATCCTTATAGGCAATATGGGCAACAACCTTGCCCTTACCCTCATCCCCAAAAAATCCACCAACGATGATTGTACAGCTCATTGTCTTTCATGTAGTATTGCACGAGTTTCCCAATAAACTATTCCTTACGATAACCGGCACGAGGGTTTTTTTGAAAAAAGGGTATTTGGACCGATAGTGCACGGAATTACAGGCTTTTGAGAAACGCATCCATCCGCTCAAGTGCCTCAGTGAGTTGCTTTCTTGAGACCGCATAGGAGCATCTCACATGACCTTCCCCGCCCGTGCCAAAGACACTGCCGGGGACCACTGCCACCCGCTGCTCCATAAGAAGCTGTTCGGCAAATTCCACATCCGAGAGACCGGTCTTCTCCACTGAGGGGAAGGCATAAAATGCCCCCTCCGGGACATGACAGGCAAGGCCGATCCGGTTCAGGCCCGAGATGAACATATTACGGCGGAGCCGGTACTCGTTGACCATGCTGTTCTTATCCTCCTCTGCCGACCGGAGCGCTTCAAGAGCGGCAATCTGCCCCGTTACGGGAGCGCAGAGCATGACATACTGGTGGATCTTGAGCGCGGCATCGCAGAGCGCCTCTGGTGCACAGAGATACCCGATCCGCCATCCGGTCATTGCATACGCCTTGGAGAAGCCATTGAGGGTGATAGTCCGTTCCCAGAGATCACTGACTGTTGCCGCAGAGCAGTGCTGTCCCTCGTACGTGAGCTCGGCATATACCTCGTCACTGATCAGCACAAGATCGTGATCGATGACGATATCGGCAATCGCCTTGAGATCGCTCTCCGTCATCACCCCACCAGTCGGGTTGTTCGGGAAGTTGATGATCAGTGCCTTGGTCTTTGATGTGATCTGCTCAGCGAGGGTATCGGGATTGACTTTGAAGTGATCTTTTTCAACACACCTGAGCGGTACCGGCGTTCCCCCGGCAAGGGTGACGCAGGGGCCGTACGAGACATAGCTGGGCTGGGCAATGAGAATCTCATCACCGGGGTCTGTTATTGCCCGTACGGCAATATCAAGTCCTTCCGATACGCCCGTGGTGATGATCATCTCGGTGTTGCTGTCGTATTTCAAGCGATAGTGCTGCGCAAAGTAATGAGAGAGGGCATCCCGCAGGGTCTGAAGCCCCCGGTTCGAAGTGTAGGACGTGACCCCCTGCTCGATCGAGTATATCCCTGATTCGCAGATGTTCCATGGGGTACGAAAATCCGGTTCGCCAACACCGAGCGAGACCACATTTTCCATCGTGAGGACGAGATCGAAGAATTTCCTGATGCCTGAAGGCGGTATCTCCTGTGCACGTGATGAGACAAAGTTACGCATGGTGTCTCCTCACGGGCTGATGGGGAGACGTTCCGTCTCCGGCTGTTCAAAGAACGTATTGCCATTTTCCTTGTACGACTTCATGATGATGTGCGTTGCCGTCTCGCGGATACGGTCCATCGGTGCCACATGCTCGGAGACAAACCGGGAGACCTCCTGCATGTTCTTTCCGGTCACGATGAGCTGGAGATCGTAGGTCCCGGTGATGAGGCGCAGGGTGGACACCTGGCGGAACCGGGAGAGGCGTTCGGCAATGCGGTCGTACCCGAAGTCGCGCTCAGGGCTGACTTTCAATTCGATGATGGCAGACACCTCCCCGTTCCCAGCCTTTTCCCAGTCAATGACCGTTGAGTAGCGCTTGATGACCTGGGCGGCCTCGAGAGCTGCCATACGACGCGAAACCTCGGCTTCTGCGAGGCTGGTCATAGTCGCGATTTCATCTGTCGACAGCCGGCTGTTCTCCTCCAGGATGCGGAGGAGCTCGAGATCCTTTTCATCCATTTTGTATCACCTGAACCAAGTCTTCAGCCACTTGGCTTCCATCTGGGAGACATCGAGATCTTTGAGGCCGTTAAGGCGTGAGTCTTTGAGTACGACCTCGCGGATCTTTCCCGTGTTCGCATCGAACCACATCTCTTTTGTCCTGCCATACCGCCCGCGGCTCACGACCCGGGTGTTGATGACGCCGAGCATATTCAGCTCGGAGATCAGGTCGGTAATCCTCCGGTGGGTGAGCACATCGAGTTCTATGGTCGGAGCGATGTCCTGGTATATACGTGAGACTTCCCCGCTCGTAAAGATATTCTGTCCCAGCTGTTCAAGGATGAGCATCGAGTAGAGGATCAACTTGCTCTGCGTGGGCAGGGTGGCAATGCATTCGATCATGCTGTCGGTCTCGATCTTGGCCTGGGCCTGCTTGACGTGCTCTTCTGTTACCTGAGTTGACTCGTCGCGATCAGCGAGTTCCCCGGAGATCCTGAAGAGATCCAGTGCACGCCTTGCATCGCCATGTTCCTGTGCAGCAAGTGCCGAGCAGAGGGGTATGACCCCGTCCGCGAGGGCCCCGGCAATAAAGGCCCCTTCGGCACGCTGTGCTAGGATGTCCACCAGCTGGGGGGCGTTATAGGGCGGGAATACAATCTCTTCTTCCGAGAGCGAGGAGAGAACCCGGGGGTCAAGGAAGTCCTTGAAACTCAGGTCATTGGAGATCCCGATGATGCTGACCTTGGAGTTCTTCAGATCGGAATTGATCCGGGTAAGGTTGTAGAGCGTGTCATCTCCGCTCTTCTTCACCAGTTTATCGATCTCATCAAGTACGATAACAAGGACACCCCCCCCGGCCTCCAGCTGGTTCTTCAGTTCAGCATACACCTGGTCGGTCGGCCACCCGGTCATCGGGATGTGGGTCCGGGTCTTGTCGCTGGAGAGTTCATCCACGACATCGAGACATTTGGCAATCTGGGCCAGCACCCGGTACTGGGTGTCGATCACTTCACAGTTCAGGTGGACGATCCGGCAGATCGTTCCCATCTTGCTGCTGGCCTTCTCGAGCTCCGAACCAACGTACCGTACACATGCAGTCTTACCGGTCCCGGTCTTGCCGTAGATGAGAATGTTTGAGGGGGTCTCATTGCGAAGCGATGGTGCCAGTATTGATGCTACTTCATCGATCTGGGGTTTCCGGTGGGGGAGGATCTGGGGCCGGTATGAGTGGCGCAATACTTCGCGGTCCCTGAATATCCGGTTATTGGTGAGATATTTTTTAAATAATCCCGTTGAGGAGTCTTCTGGTTCGGGCATAATGACACGTGTGGAGCTGAGAGTTTGTGTGATGAGACTAAAAAACGATCGGTTTATCTGACTGCATATAAACCCCTTTACTTCGTGTGGAGATGTGGTAAATTGTGGCTGAATTTTGAATTAGAGGTATAATCAGCGATTATATTTTTCATCTTTTTCCCTTGCCTGCACCATCAGGTTGCCTCATTTACCCGTATATTACTCCCAATATTGCATAGTAATGCAGGAAAACGTTTTATTATGCCAAGGGACACACCCCTTTGTTTCGTGTGGAACAAAAATAGTCATCACATGGATGTTCTGTTATTTTAAAAAAAACAGCCATTTTAATATTTATTTTTAATATTATATAAACTAATCGAAATTATTTTCCAGACCGGTGCCTTTACACCACAAGAAAAAAATGGAGTTCAGTCTTTCAATGGGAAGGACCACAAAAAAAAGAAAATCTCCAAGCGAAATAAAGGGGTCTCCGGTCCCCAAATAAGTATACGTAAGAGCCAGATTCCCGAATTCTCTTAATAGAATACAGATAAGATCAAACTACTATGAGTCATCCCCATGTGCAGTCACTTGAGATAACTGCAGCAATTATCACGGTCTCCAGTACAAGAACACAGGATAACGATACCAGCGGGAAAGTAATTGAAAGAATACTTCATGACAATACAATCCCGGTAACGTTCTATTCAATCGTCCCGGATCGGATTGGGGATATCCGGGAGGCGTTGTTTCTGGCAATGAAGAAAGGAAACTGCATCATTTTTAACGGTGGCACCGGTCTCACCCATGATGATTGTACCATCGAGGCAATCGCCCCTCTTCTGGAGAAACGGATCGAGGGGTTTGGCGAATTCTTCCGGATGAAAAGCATCCAGCAGATTGGTACGGCCTCCATGCTGTCCCGTGCTGTTGCCGGCATCAGCAACGGGAAGGCGATCTTTTGCATTCCCGGATCAACACCGGCAGTTACACTTGCCACAACAGAACTGATCGTTCCTGAGATTGCCCATATCCTTTCGCATGCCAACCGGTAGATACGAAGATTAATTTGTGATATCAATTCGTGAAGCAGAGATAAACGCAGTCAAAAATTTTGACAATCAGGAATCGATTACCGCAGAACATCCAGCAGGGCAACCCGTTCAAGCACAAGATCAGCAACCCGATCTTCATTGTCAAGGGAACCAAGCTCTTCCGGTGAGATCTGAAAAATCTTTAACAGCCGCTCACGTTTTTTAGGATCAATAGGGTCCCAAGTGCCCGCATCCTCAAAATGCAGGATCGCTGCCAGGCCATCCCAAACGCCATCTTCCGGGGGATAACAACAGATCCAGAGGCAGTTTTCGCCCTCATGGAAACCAAACGATGCGGCAACAGAGCACTGGCGTGATCCGGCAGCATATAACAGGGCCTCCATCTCAATGGTTTTGGATATGGCCGTTCCGGCCTCACATGACCGGATGGCATGCTGCATTGCCGACTCAGCATGTCTCCTGCCGGCAATCATCTCAGCATTAAAACAGATGATGTGGGTATTGAATCGTTGTGCCGTCTCCGTGAGCAGCCGGAGAAAGCCGGGCTTATCATCAATAGCGCAGCGAGCAGCCCGGATCTCATACGCGATTGTTCCCGTACTCATCTGATCACCCGAACCGGGAGAGTGTTGACTGTCCCGCCATAATATCTTCACCCGCCGGTTGAATGGAACTTTTTTGGCTCCCCTTTACCAGCTGAGCAAAGATCTGCTCGGCGATGCCGCGGCCGATGATGGCTGATACGGTATCAATCCCGGCAGCCACAACAGCATCGGGAGATACGATCTGGTTGTTGAAGAGACGGCGAGCACGGACCCTCCCGATACCCCGCAGTTTCACGAGGGGCAAAAGTTCGCGCCGGATACCGTTCTTCATGCAGATCTCGCACTCCCGGATCTGGGTGTGGAATGCTCCTGCAAACATCCTTGATAACTCCCCGGTTGCATGCAGCAGCCAGTTCACGCTCTCCACCATACCGAACACATCCCCGGGTCCTACCGAGTAGCGCTCGCATATCTTTGCATCCGGCATCTCATCGGCCCAGTCGTTGAGGAGCATCGCCGTCTTGATCGCCCGGTAATAGTTCTCGACCTCACCCTCATCATCTGGCATGGGAAGCCAGAGATCTTCTTCGTACTCGCTGATCATCCGGTCAAGCTGAGCCTGATCCGCATTACGGACATAGAGCCGGGGCATATCGGGCGTGCTGCAGATGAGCTGGAGGAGGCCGGTGTCGGCATACGTCTCCCTCTCCCGCAGCGTGGAGACGATCATTGCCGCACTCCGGGGATCGATATAAAGCCGGGAAACAAGGGAGCCGAACTCGGTTGCCCCGATATGCTCACCGACCTCCAGCACCATCTCTGCATCGATGAGGAATTTTAATGCCGCGTCCACCGCCCGCTGCATGAGCCGGCCCTGGCGATGCTCGTGGACATAGAAGCTCCGGTTCATGAATGTTGTAAGCTCCCCATGAGTACCGGCAAATCCCGATGCGATAAGAGAGAGAATATGCGTATACAGGGCGGTGGGTTCGGCGATCTTGGAATGCACATCCTCAGCAGGGGCCTCGATATATTCGGCAAAAAGTGTCCCGACATCATGCTCGTCCTTGGCAATGAGAACTGCCTCCCCGTACGGGTCGAGCCGGGGCCGGCCGGCCCGTCCTGCCATCTGGTGATATTCACCCACCGGGATCGGTCGCATCCCTTCACCAGCGGTAAACCGAAGGTAGTCGCGGATGATCACGCGGCGTGCCGGGAGGTTCAGTCCCGCCGCGAGTGTGGGAGTAGAGGAGATGCACTTGATCTGTCCTTTCCGGAACCCCTCTTCGACAAGTTTCCGCTCATCGCGGCTCAGACCCGCATGGTGGAAGGCAGCGCCCTTTTCAACGCAGATGGCAAGGGTCTTGCCCATCTCCGTCTCTGCTGAAGCGGTAAGCCTTTCGGCGCAGGCCTTGAGTTCCGGTGCCGAACTCTTGATTGCCCCGGCAGCCCGTTTTGCAAATGCCTCGGCGTTCCTTCTGGAGGAGACAAAGACAAGGCATTGTCCCCCCTCGGCGATGGTATCAAGGCAGAGGTTGAGATCCTCGTAGTTCTTCGAGATTTGTTTGACCGGGCGATCCCCTTCCCGGAAATGGATCCGGTTGTTCCAGAAGACACCCTGACGGAGGTCGACCGGTCGCCATGTGCTGGTAACCAGTTCTGCATCCAGCCAGCCAGCAAGCAGTTTGGGATTGCCGATGGTTGCCGAGAGGCCGATCACCTGCATGGACGGGTTCCGGCACCGCATCTTGGCAATCACCATCTCAAGGGTGGGTCCGCGGTTCTCTGAATCGATGAGATGGATCTCATCAACAACGAGAAGGGTGATCTCGCTGATCCAGCGGGTGTTGTTCCGGAGGAGTGAGTCAACTTTCTCGCTGGTTGCAACGATGATGTCGTTCCTGCCAAGGGTGTCGTCACGGCGATCGAAGTCACCGGTTGCGATCCCGACCCGGATCCCTTTGTTGCTGAACTCATCGTACTTCTCGCTTGCCAGCGCTTTTAAGGGGACAATATAGAGACACTTGCCCTTTTTGGCAATATGATGGTGCATTGCCATCTCGGCGATCAGGGTCTTGCCGCTTGCCGTCGGTATGGCGACCAGCAGGTTCTTTCCGGCAAACATGCCCTTCTCAACGCACTCAGCCTGGGGGGGGTAGAGTTCAGCCACTCCGGCAGCCAGGAGGTGCTGCTTCAGGTTTTCGGGAATCGTAAGTCCGCTTACCTGCATGTCACACCTGCGTACTGAACCCCTTTAATTCCACTGAAATCCGTTGATATTTCGGTCCGTTTGGGTAAATCTAATCTATAAATCGAATTATCTTCCACAGGAAATGTAGCAAAACGCATATATGGGAGTTCCTGAATTTATCAGGATATCAATAGTAATAGCTGATCATATCCTGCTTTGACTCTTTCTTTTTCCGGTCAAGGAACGCAAAGACGTTCTCATGGGGCACACCCTCGATCAGCATATCGATCGCAGCCCGTGCAATCTTTAATGGCTCGGGATACCCGATTAAGGCAATCGTCTTGCCGAACACGGAGACCTCCACATCGGTCATGTCCTCGATCTGTTCGCGTGCCCTGCCGTCTTTCCCGATGATCCTGCCCCTCAGCCGGTCCAGTTGCCGGGGGTTGTCTGCCATACCGCCAAGATCGATCACTTCAAGGAGGAGATCCTCATCCTCGATCATCTCGAATGCCCGCTCCGGTGAGAACCCACGGTTGATGGCGTTGATGATCTCAACAGCCCGGAGGAGGGAGATGGTATTCTCTTCTGTTCCCTCCACCTTGACAAGGCCCTCCTTGCTGTCGATGGTAATGGTCGTGTGGGTTCTGGTTTCCAGCTCCTTCTTTGTTGCCCCGGCTTTGCCGATCAGGACGCCAACCCTGGTTCCGTTAATCTTAACTTCCTGCTCCATGTCAAATCTCCCTTTATATTCTGATAATTCCCTGGGTGCTCTGGCGATACACGTGATCGTGCGTCACGGTTCCGCGGCATTCAGCCCGGTCACCGCATTGAAGATCTCAACATCGTTCCGGACATCGCAACGGTTTTTAAAGAACCGGTTGACGTTCCTGATATCCCGCATCAGGAACGGGAGGGCGCGGGGGTGATCACGGGTGACGGACTGGCCCATATCTATGAGATATGGTTTGTCGCTGTATAATATATTGAACTCGCTTAAATCAGCATGCACCAGCTCGGCTTTCTTGTAGAGAATGTCGATCGTACTCATAATCTGGGAGTACGTCTCCGTGGGATCTTCCAGTTCAACATTGCGGAGCTGGGGATACGGGATCTCGTCCTCTCCCAGGAATGACATGATGAGGATGTTCCGGTCCCAGACCAGGGGTTCGGGAACATCGATCCCGGCATCCCGGGCCCGGACAAGGTTGGAGAATTCCTTCCGTGTCCAGGCAAAGATCAGCTCCTTTTTTGCTTTCTTCACATGGGAGAAGCGCCGGTCACCCACGATATAGGAGCTCATGGTGGTGAAATTGGCGGTCTGGATCCGGTAGATCTTGATGGCAACTCCCACCCCGTCCCGTTCGGCGTAGAAGACATTGGCTTCTTTCCCGGTGCTGATTGACCCGCCGAGAACAGAGAACCACTTCTTGTGCACCAGCTTGTAGAGGGCAAGGAGGGTAACGTCATCGAAGACATCCTCCCGCACCTTGAGATCATTGGCATCCTTGATGCGGACACCCATCTCTTCGAGCCGCTGATCGAACCGGTCCAGTTCTTTATCAATGTTGGTCTCTTTCTTCACGCAGCGCACCGGTTATTCCTGAATTATATCATTTGATGTAGTCGCGGACCGGGGCAAGGATCTCGATGAGACCCTCACCGCAGGCCTTCTTGAGATCCATCGGGTGGACCTCACTTTTACCATATGCAGCCTCCAGTTCAGCATAGCTGGCAAATGCCCGGTCGCCGCCGAACTTCTCCGGTCTCCTGATAGTTATCTCCGGGAGCCGTGGGAAGACGTGGTGCTGGAAGATCTGGAGGATCGGGTTGTCTGCAATCTCGGGCGGACAGAAGGCCTTCTGGCATTTCTTCTTGATCTCGTCCTCGCTGTCTGCAACGGAGATATAGTTCCCCTGCGATGAGGACATCTTCTTTCCGTCGAGCCCGTTGAGGATCGGCGTGTGAATGCAGACCGGTGCCTTGTACCCGAAGTGGATCAGGTGCTCGCGGGCGAGCATGTGGATCTTGCGCTGGTCGATCCCCCCGACCGCAGCATCGGCACCCAAGAGAGCGATGTCGGCCATCTGCATGATCGGGTACACCATCTGTGAGACCGTCGGGTTGTCCATCTGCCGCCCGACCTCGTCCATGCTCCGGGTGGCCCGGTTCAGGGTGATCTCCTGAGCAAGCCGGAGCACCAGCAGCTGGTATTCCCGGTCAAGCTGGAACTCGGATCCGAGAACGTACTTCACGTTCTTGAGGCCAAGTCCCTCGAAGCAGCGCTTGTTGTACTCGGCAAGTTCCCCGACTTTCTCCATGGTCCCTTTCCGGTTCAGGAAGGCATGGAGGTCGGCAAGGAGTACGGTTACCTCAAAACCGGCAGCCTGCAAGTCCACCAGTTTGTTGATCGTGACGAGATGGCCGAGATGGATCTCGCCGCTCGGTTCGTACCCGGCATATACCCGTTTTTTGGGCTGTAAAAGAAGCGCCCGGAGATCGTCATCGGTGACGACTTCGACAGTGTTCCGGGTAACACGCTCGTATGCGTCCATCAAAAAATATGGGTGATGCCGGGAGTTAATGGTTATTCTGGATGGTTTTGAAATTGAGGGCTGCGTTCGTTGCGGCGATGGACTTTGCTGCATCCTTCTCGCCGCCCATCATCGCGCGGATCGCATCAACGTTCTCGACAACCACATCCGCCTCCTGGTGGATGGCTTGGAAGAAACAGAGCTCGTTTTTGTTCGCGTAGATGGATTCCTCGAAGATACAGTTCTCCCAGAGATCGGAGCGCTGGCGCCCGAGGTCCATGGCGAACTCCTTGAGTTCCGCGGTACTCTTGATGCCGGCCGTCTTCTTGATGAGGCCGAGCCGGGGGTGCTTATTGATGATCCCAATGACCTGCTCTTTGCTGATCGGCTTTTTGGTGGTCATCTGGATCGCGTGCATGTGCATCATCGTGGTCGGGACGATCATGGCCATGGTGGTGATGGAGATGTGGGGCAGCACGGAGAGAACATCCGGACCGTGGTGGCTCGGAACCGTGACCGGGTCGAGAACAATGGCGTCAATCGGTCCCTTCTTGATCTCGCCTGGGTCGGAGCCGCGCCGGACCATGATGGCATGGACGTGGGTGACCCCGAACTCCTTGTCGATCTCGTTGATGATCCGGCAGAGACCGGTTGTATTGCAGGAGACCACCCGGACAAACTGCCGTCCGATGGCATCCTTGTAATTGCAGGATGAGTTGAAGGAGAACCCGGCCAGTTCGTGCTCTTCCCCACCCTGCCAGAGCGCCTTCTTGCCGAGTTTCTCGTACATCGCCTTGTTCGTGGCCCCAACTTTTCCCGGTGTTGCGTCAACAATCACATCGGCAATCTTGCACATATCCTCAACACTGCCGGCAACCGCGAGATCGGCTTTTTCGAATGCCTCCTTCTTCGAGAGATCAGCGATATAGAGCGGGTATCCCCGCTGTTTTGCAACAAAGGCCTCCGCACTCGGGCGTGTCTTGGAGACGCCCACCACCTTCATGTCTTTCTGAGCAGCCACTGCATCGGCAACGCGCTTTCCGATGGTCCCGTACCCGTTGATGGCAACCTTGATCATACAATCGTACATTGCGCCGGAATGGAAAAAACTATGCGAAATGTTTGCCTTGACCGGCAGGCACATGTGGATGCGGTCCCATGAAAAATATTTCACTCAAAAGAAATGGCGACGGGTGGGGGGGTCGCATAGGTACACGATTGCGGCCCGGAACCGGGGAGGTTGTCTGATTTTACGTCATAAACTTTTAATCCTGACCCTCAGTCGCGGACAGTAAAAATAAAACTGTACCCACGCGACCCCCCCTCAGTTGTTTTTTATTTTGAGTTAAAAAGTACCAATTTCACGTCATAAAATGCGAACTGGTGTGATGTTGGAGGGTGAGGGGGGTCGCGTGGGTACAGAAATTTTTTCGCGGGTCCCGTGTTATGGGATCCAGCACCATCCATCACGGATTATTAAGGGCAGCTCCTTCAAAGGGACACGGAAGATCAACCTGAATACGTGAAACATCCCCGCGGTTTAAACCGGCAGAATGCGGTTCTCCGGAACAGTAAAAAAGAAAGAAATGAATGGACTCAGATGAACAGCCCCTGGTACCTGACAACTTCGGTGCTGTCCTTTGCCGAAGCGTACAGTTCCAGCGGCTCCTTGTTCACTTCCAGGAACCGGATTCCCCAGTTCACTTTCGAGAGCAGCTCGCTTGCCCGCTCCTGCTCCCCCATGATATAGAGTGCTCCTGCAACCGCCTCAACTGATGAGAGCTTGCAGGGCTTGCCAAAATTGACCGGATTTGCCGCCATCAGGAAGGGGAGTGCCCTGCGTATCCGCCACGAACTGATGGCCCCGGTGTCCAGCACCTCCCATGAACAGTCGAGCACGGTGAGGGATTTTACATACTTATCTGCGGGCGAGAGTGCCTGTTCTGCTGTGGGATCGAGGATCAGGGTGTTCCTCGGGATCTGTGACAGGCTTTTGAAAATTTTGAGAAAGCCCGCCCGCTCCAGTTTCTTGACCGTGCACTTACGGGGATCGCAGCTGTTGTCCCGGTAGGCATACAGGGGGATCATTGATTATTCTGTGCGTGCAGACACTGTATCAATGTACGTGCTCTGCAGCCCCTGCATACTCAACCCTGCACTCCGTGCTGACGGTATCACGAAACCGTCGGATATCGAGGCATTTGAGCGCACGAAAGCCCGGTGCGATGCGTTCGGGATACAGATGATCCCGCTACCCTGCCCGGAGACGATCTTTCTGGGTCCTGCCCGGAAACCGGGCACCTTCCTTGAACGGCTGGATGGCCCGGCATTCGACCGGCTGCTTGATTCACTGGAGGAGCAGGTGAAGGAGATTATCGTAAAAGATGGATCTCCCCTCTGTATCATCGGTGTCAACTCATCGCCAACCTGCGGTGTGACCAGTACGTATTACGGGAGCAGGGATGATGAACCCCCGAAACGGGCCGGGCGGGGAGTGTTTTTGTCACGTTTTTCCGGTATCCCGGCAATAGATACGATTACGTTCTCCCGGTACAGAATATACCTTGCAGCACCCCTGTTCTCAGAGGCTGAACGTACCTACAATTCCCGCATTGCGGCACTATTGCGGGAGAATCTCTTTGAAGTCTATCTCCCGCAGGATGCCGGTGATGATTCGGCGGCGAGGGATATGGATGTCCATGAGCGGCTCTTCTCTACGAACGTTCTTGCCCTTGAACGGGCAGATGTCGTTGTCGCCATTATCGATGGTGCGGATGCGGATTCCGGCACTGCATGGGAGATGGGATATGCCCATGCGCTGGGTAAAGCGATCATTGCTTTACGGACAGATTTCCGTTGCGTGGGAGCCTCAGAGAAGGTCAACCTGATGCTCGAACAGTCTGCAATGGTTGTCACAACGTTGGAAGGAATGCTGGATGCGGTTAATGCGCCTTTAGTGCTGAAGGCTGACCGATAAGGGAACTGGCACGCTCCACCGTCAGGCCCCGTAAAAGCGATAATCTATATGGGACGATTTACGCAATAGTACTAGAGTTGTTATGGCGAAAAAACGTGAGGTGCGGGAAGACCGGAAGAGAAAATCGGGAGATTTGGTCTGCGATCTGGATAACGGTTATATTTCACCGGTCCAGTCGTACCGTGATCTCACCGTTCCCAATATCAAATCCCATCTCCTCAACAGCCGCTATACACAGATCCTGCTCTCATTCACCCTTATCGGATGTTTCCTGCGTCTCTTCAATCTCGGGTTCAACTCCCTCTGGCTTGATGAGGCATCGACATATACGTTCGCGAAGATGTCAATCCCTGAAATATGGCAGGCAACAACTGCCGGAGAGTTCAATCCCCCGCTCTTCTACTGGATCGAGCATATCATGCTCACCTTCGGGAACAACGAGGTCATTTTACGATTTGTCCCGGCCGTTCTGGGTATCCTGACAATCCCCCTTGTATATTATATCGGGAAGGAGTTCGTTGACAGGAATGTGGGGATCATCGCAGCCGCCCTCTGCACCTTCTCACCGTTCCTCCTGTTTTACTCGCAGGAGGCCCGGGCCTACTCAATGGGGCTCTTCTTTGTCGCGTTCGCCATGGTCTTTTTCCTCAAAGCCCTGAAGACCAGTAATCTGTCCCACTGGATCCTCTTTGGCCTCATGTCTGCCCTTGCGTTCTGGTCTCACTTTTACACGCTGGTTATCATCGGAAGCCTGTTCCTGTATGCCCTTGCGGTAAAAATCCCGGAGATCATCAAAGACATCAGGGCATTCAAACCTCTTGTTGCTGCGGGGGCGGTTTTCGCTGTTATCTGCCTGCCCCTGATCCTCGTCACGATTCAGCTCTTTGCAAAAAGGACCTCGGGAGGCCCGACATTCGGGATTCAGGGGATTGGTATCATCCTTGAAACATTCCGGGAACTGTCCGCGTTTTCCACGGAATTGATGTACCTGTTCCTGATCCTGTTTGTGATCGGTGTTGTCCAGGCATTCCTGCTTGAAAGGAAGAAATGTATTCTGCTGGTGGTCCTGATGTTCCTTCCCTTTGCGATCAGCTGGTTCCTCTCGTTCCGGATCCCCATGGTTCCCCGGTATCTCATCATTCTCGCCCCGGTCTTTTTTATCGGGATTGCTCTTGCGTATAAGCCGGTCTTTACGTTCATCAATAACCGGGGAGTTGTATACGGGTTCCTGGCCATTCTGATCCTGCTTAGTGTTACCACTCCCTTTTTCCTGGGTTATTACACGGCTTATACCAAGGAGGACTGGCGGGGGTTATCCCAGCAGATGCACCAGATAACCAAACAAGGGGATGCCATTGTTCTGGTTCCCGGCTATGTTGCCCAGCCGTTCGATTATTACTACACCAATTCATCTGAACGGACATTTGAATACGGGGCCTCAAGTGCAGAACAGCTTGCTGCCATTGCAGGCAGCAATGCCAACAATACCGTGTATTATATCGTAACCGGGGACATCAGTTCTGCCGATCCATCGGGAGGATCAATAGCTTGGCTGCAGGAACATACCAAAGGTGCGCAAGTGACCTCAGGCATCTACCTGTTCACAAATTCGTAAAGAAGTATCCATCTGACCCATCATGTACGACCTGACCGTTATTATTCCCTCCTTTAAGGAAGAAGCAAATATCCGGCATATCATCGCTGAAGTGGACACGGTCTTCAAGAAAAATTCCCTGATTGGCGAGATACTGGTTGTTGACGACAACTCCCCCGACAACACGATCGCCATTGTCAATGAACTGAAGAAGACGCAAACGAACCTGAGCTTGCTCGTCAGGACTTCCGATCACGGGCTCTCGCAGTCGGTTGCCGATGGTTTTCTTTATGCGTCCTCGGATGTTTTTGTGGTCATCGATGCGGATCTGTCCCATCCCCCGGCCCTGATCCCGAAGATGTATGACGAGATCCGGGCAGGCAGCGATGTGGTGATTGGCAGCCGGTACATGGAAGGCGGGGGGATAAAGAAATGGCCCCTCAAACGCCGGATCATCTCCCTCGGGGCAACATTTTTGGGCCGGCTCCTCTTTCCGGATATCACCGACCCGGTGAGTGGTTTTTTTGCGATCCGGAAGGATGTGGTAGCACAGGCCCAGCTCAAGCCCCGGGGATACAAGATCCTTCTTGAAGTGCTGGGAAAGGGTACCTGGGAGCATGATAAAGAGATACCGTTTGAGTTCAGCGACCGGGAGATCGGGGCAAGCAAGCTGAAGATCAGGACAATCGTCGAGTATGCCCAACAGGTGTTGGATATCACCCTGTATTCGTTTGCCCATCACCAGAGCGCTGCATGGCGGGAATGGAAGAAGGTGTTCAAGTTCGGAATTGTGGGGCTGAGTGGGATTGTATTTAATCTCGCGATTCTCTATCTCCTTGTAGAGTATGCCTTTGTGAATAAGGACCTGGCAAGTCCTATCGCCATTGAAATTTCTATCCTGAACAATTTCGTCTGGAATGATCTCTGGACGTTCCGTTCTGATGAGAACAGGAAGTATTCCAGCAGGTGGCACCGCCTTGCTGCTTTTAATGTCGTATCCGCCGGGGGTGCAGTAATAAATTATGGGATCTTCTTATTACTGACTGCAGGGTTCGGAGTTTATTATCTGTTAGCTCAGTTTATTGGAATCCTGCTGGGATTCATCTGGAATTTTATGGTGAACCGCCGGTTTACGTGGGGAAGAACATAGCAGCAGTATCCAGAAGACCGCCCCAGGAAAAAATTCCGAGGGTATTTGTAGACGAGATACGTACACATTCTTAACGATAGATAAAAACGGAGGGACACGATGGCAAAGAAAAATAAGAATGAGGATGCAGTCTCTGAAAAGCGAGAGAAAAAAGGGAAGAATTCATGGAATTTCCTGAACCTCACGTTTGAAAATATCGACCTGCAAGTCATGAAGCGTCACATCCTCATTCTCATTGGTATTTCCCTGTTGACAAAGTTGGCCGTCCTTTTTATAACCCCGATAGTATTCCATTCGTTTGTTGACTATTTTGATCTAGGGTTCTATTTGGAGCAGGCAATCAAGCTTACCCAAGGTCAGCTGCCCTATGCGAACAGCAGCTTCGATTACCCGATTCTGCTGTATGTACCGATAATAATCGCTCTTGTCCCGACACTTATATTCCAGAATGCGATGGCGTTTGTATACACATTCCAGCTGCTCATGGTTACCTGCGATATCGTCACGATGCTCTGTATTTATTTTATTGCCCTGAAGATTTACAAAGAGCGGGCCGCATTCCTTGCGGGACTCATCTATGCGACGGCCTTCTCAACATCTTACTTTGTCCTGACCAAGTATGATGCCCTTCCGACCTGCCTGTTGATGCTGGCGGTCTTACTCACCCTCTATGGGATGAATGTGAAGGGATATCTTGCATCCGGCCTCGGTTTCTTTGCCAAGATCTTTCCAGCAATCGCATTCCCGTTCCTGATCCTTCACAATACCAAGAAGAGTTCGCTCAAAGAAGAGTTCTTCAAGTTCCTCAAAGCGATGGTTCCGCTCTCACTTGTCCTTCTGTTACCTGTGCTCGTGATCCGGCCCGAAGCGATCCAGACCCTCCTCTTTGCGACCGGGGCAAATACCGTGGTGTACGTGAACACTTTAACGTATACACTCTTTTCTTGGATCAATGAGGTCGGCCATATCGGTATCAGAATGGAGACCCTCACCCTAATGATTTATGGGTTGATGGCAACAACCTTGCTGTATCTGCTCTATAAAGCATATGTAGATTCTGAAAAGAGACCCATCACACTCCTGAAAACACTACTCTGCGCCATCGTTGCAGTAATTGTCTTCACCAAATTCCACAGCCCCCAGTATATCGTCTGGTTCACCCCGTTCCTCTGCCTCCTAGTCGCGGATGAGATCTATAAGATCGCTCTCTTCTATATCGTTCAGGTCCTCGCGTACATTGAGTTCCCCCTGATGTTCGGTAGTTTCTATACGAATCTTGAATACACGAATGCAGTAGGATCTTCCGGCTGGTACCTGACGCTCCTCTTCTTCACGCTCCAGTATCTGATCATACTGATCCTCGTGTATGTGATTATCCGCCCGAAGAATGGGTTATTTCAGAAGATCCGGGAAAAAATCCCGGTATAATCCCTTTTTTAATTCCTATTCAAAAAGCTGGGAAAACAAGGATTTCTGGCCGTCATGCTGAATTAATTATATCGACAATCCAGTCTCCGGCTTTGCCATCGCCAAACGGGTTATGCCACGAACGGGGTCTCTCCAACATGGTCTCCGAAGCACGGATAATAGATGCGGGATCAATCCCCGCAACAATATTTGCCTCGACATCAACGGTCTCAGGACGCTCAGTGGAATCACGTATTGTCACGCAGGGGACATTGAGGATACACGTCTCTTCCTGCACTCCCCCGGAGTCGGTCAATGCCAGTCGGGCGTGGGATTCGAGCTGGAGGAATTCCAGGAAGCCAACCGGTTTAATCAGATGGAAACCGCTCAGTTCCAATCCGAATGATGAGATCATCTTCTCAGTTCTGGGATGAACCGGGAACACGAGCGGCATACCCGTCGTATCTTGGATATGCGACAGCCCCTCAATGATACCCTTCAGCCGGCTTTTATTGTCCACATTTTCCTGCCGGTGAAGTGTGACGAGGAGATACCTGTCGGGTACGAGCCCAAGGTCTTTCACCGTGTCTGACCTCTTCTTTGACAGAACGAGGTTTTCTTGGACCGCATCTACGATCGTGTTCCCTGTTATGAAAATCTTCTCCTCTGCAATTCCCTCATTGCGGAGATGCGTATGTGCCTTTTCAGTTGGGGCAAAGAGATACCTGGAAAGGTGATCCGCAACGATACGGTTTACTTCTTCTGGCATCGACCTGTCGAAACTGCGGAGCCCCGCTTCAACATGCCCGACATCGATGGGCAAACCGCTGCGGATATAACACTTTGATGCAGCAAGCGTCCCTGCAAGGACGGTATTGGTATCTCCCTGAACGAGCACAACATCTGGCATCTCCTTCTGGAGGATCTTTTCGATCCCGATCATTATTTGTCCTGTCTGTTCCGCATGACTTTTCGATCCGACATCGAGGTTATAATCTGGTGTCGGAAGGTCGAGTTCCTCAAAGAAGACCCGATCCATCTCGTACGAGTAATGCTGGCCAGTGTGGAGGACAAAAAAATCCACCCCTTTTTTCTGGCACGAACGGATGATTGGGGACATCTTGATGATCTCGGGACGGGTTCCGAGAATTAATGCTAACATATTATGTGGTTATTAAATGACTCATATTTTAAGTTTAGGGATTTATGGGCCTCGTTGTGAGTTTTTATATCGTTTTTCAACACTGAGAGGACTGGATTTTTGATGGCAATTGGACTCATTTATTATAAATGCGAACTTACATGAACTAAGGAAGAATCCCAATGATTTCCCTCATTATCCCCATTTACAACGAAGAGGAGATGCTCAATCAGTATAATCAGGACTTTTTCCCGGTTGTTGAAAATCTAAAAAAAAAATATGACGAGGATATTGAAATTGTTCTTGTTGATGACCGGAGTGACGACTCAAGCTGGTCTATTATCAGTGACTTCACCCGTAACCGAACAGACACTATCGGTGCACGACATGAAAAAAACCGGGGTATGGGCGCTGCCGTCAAGACCGGCATAGAAAAATGCCACGGCGATCTGCTGGTTTTTCTGGATGCAGATCTCACCTTCAGACCTGAAGATATCAGCGTCCTTCTCGAAGAGTATCGTAAATATCCTGTAGAATGCATCTCCGGCTCCCCCCTTCTGCGACCGGAGTTGATGGATGATGTCCAGAAGTGGAGAATGTTCCTCAGCAAGAGTGTGAACATCCTTTACCGGATCCTATTAGGAAAACCGGTCACGAGCGTAAGCCCCATATTTCGGCTTTATAAACGGGATGTGTTTCATCAAATACCACTGTCAAGTGAAAATTTTGAGATTTGTGCTGAAATTCTTTCAAAAATGATCTTTAAAGGGATGGAGATCAGGGAAGTTCCAGTTGCACTTCACCGGAGAAAATTTGGGAAATCTAAAGCGAAACTTGCAAAGAGCATAAAAAATCATACCAAAATTTTATATAAAATTTTCTTGGTGAAATATCTTAAAAGAGAATGGATCTGAACCTGTTCATACATAAATAAAAAGTCAGAAATTAGAAAACCGTTGCCATTATTTCGTAGAGGATTTAACATGGAACAAAAATCAGCGCCCGATATAACTCACCTGAGCGAAGAAGAGCTCTATCGTCTCAATATCTATCATACGCTAGATATCAAATATTGCGAAAAGCAGTTACGCTCTCTTTATGGTCTAGTGAATGAAGACCAGGACCGGCTGATTATCAATAACGTTTACGGGAAACGGGTTCTTGATGTGGGTGCCGGATATGGCACACTCTCTCGGCGACTGAAGGTGGCAGGGTTAGATGTCACGGCAATTGAACCCAATTCGCACAGCCGGGAGCTTGCGAAAAAATGGAACGATGTCGATGAATTGCCCTTCGGGATATTCGAGACACCCTTTGAAGACAAATATTTCGATACGGTAATCCTGCGTGAATGTGTTGAACACCTGGATTTTATTGCCACGCTACAAGAGCTAAAACGAATCTGTAAAGGGCGAGTGCTGATCTTCCAGACAAATCTCAACCCCCTTATATCCATCGCCCGTAAGAGAATCGATCATGAAGAGTTCAATCCCCAGACCTTAAGATATTATAAGGAAAAACTCAACGAATTCGGTTTTTCAAAACAAAAGATCATTTACCGGGATACGCTTGCGTTTCCGTTATCCGGTGGTTATCTTGCAGATCAGATGGTTCCAAGAACTTCCTCGATTGAGCATGCAGTCATTAAAATTGACAAGGCATTTACAAAACTGTGTCAGGAAACCGGTTTAGCACCCTATTTTTGTTGGCGGTATCTTCTGATCTCAGATAAATAATGACACCTCAGTTGAATTTAAATTGTTATTACCTACTTAAATTACCCAGATGCACCCGTGCGGGAGAAGACCCAATAGCTATACATATTAAGGAATCCTCTCACGGTTCCGGTTCATAAAGGAGATATGACAGACCGACAAATAAGATAAGTATTCGGGTGGGACTCAGTCCATGGCGGAAGAGATTTGGGAAAAAGTCTGGAGGAAAAACCTGATTACCAGTGACTACAGTCTCAAATATCTTGAGTTTATCAAGGAAATCAAAAAAGATCTTCCCCCCGGTTCGAAGGTCCTTGAGGCTGGTTGTGGAACCGGTCAGACGCTCGCTCTGTTATCAGAACGACATGTAACCCACGGGCTTGATATTTCACGAGCTGCTCTGAAATTGACACGGTACAGTTGTAATAATCCAGTTCTGGGGAATATTTTTTCCATCCCCTTCAAAGACAACTCGTTTGATCTGGTGTACAATTCCGGTGTAATCGAACACTTCAGGGAGCCGGGTAATGTTGCAGCTATTCGGGAAATGGCACGAATAACAAAACCCTCCGGGAAAGTCATTGTAATTGTTCCTAACACGCTCTGCATCTGGTACAAGGTGGGAAAGTACGTTGCAGTGATGCAAAAGAATTTCGAGTTCGGATATGAGGAGGATTATTCCCCACGCCGCCTTATAAATGCCTCCATCCAAGCGGGTCTGACGATCGAAAAACTGTTCGGACTTCAGGTTCTCCCCCCACTGGCTACAAATGACAAGGAGGTCCTTCCTCAAAAATGGAGAGAGAAACTTGGGCGTACTGAACGGATATTGCCCAGTAAGCAATATTATGCATATGCCGTGGGTATCATCGCACGAAAGACAGGTGCCCTTTAACTCATCTCTTCTGGAATTTTTACAGGATATTTAAAATACACACCGACTCCGATAAGCGCGGTCAGCCAGTAACTCATGAACAGGTAGAGCAGTGAGAATGCCACGGCCAGCTCTGCTGATATGCTCTTCAGGCCAAAAAGAAAAATCAACGCCATATCACGGGTTCCGATTCCTGAGATGCTGATGGGAAGCACATCAATTAGACCCATAACAGGGATCGCAAGAACGAAAAAAAAGATGTCAATATCAATACCTATTGATCGTGCCAGCAGATAGCCATAAAAAAATGGTGGAATCCATGAAACAATTCCGATAAAAATACTGGAAAAAAAGCGAAATCGATCATTATAAAATGAATACATTCCTGTAAAAAAATCGTTATAATACATTGATAATTTGTTTTTCAGATGTTGAGGAACAAAAAAATTGAAAAATGGTTTGAGCAATGCAGACAGAACCTGTTTATTGAGCACGACATATGCACCTGCGATAATGATAAGAACCACGAGCAGGATGGCGCTAATGGAGATGATATCGATATGATATAAAACGGAAAAACCGTATATCCCGATAAGAGCGATGGAAACTAACAGTATTATATCGATAAGGCGGTCGATAACAACGGTAGATAGTGCCTTTCCAAGGCTGCAGTTCTCATCCGCCACATACAAAACTTTTACGAAATCACCCAACTTTGCAGGAGTAATCGTGGAAAATGAAAAACCAACAAAAAATGCCACGATGCTCTCTCTGAGGGAAAAACTGGGTTTTACTGAATTTACGATAATTTTCCACTTGAGGGATTTCAGTATTATTGTGATACAAGTCACCAGAAATGCAAGAAAAAGAAATAATACATTTGTATGAGCGAGAATGTTAACAAGATCATTAAGATTAATCCGAGAGAGAATTAAAAGAAAGAGGGCAATCCCCACAATACTAAAAATTTTAATACCGGTCTTCATTTATTCTTACAACTGTCTTCCGGATAGTAATTAGTTTTTGTGAGGTTTACAAAATACGAATCCCGTTTTGATCAGAAATCCTAATAGTCAGAATGAATATACCATTGCTACCATGTCCAACCTCACCATCGCCGTCCTCGCTCCCCCGGACTATGCCAAGGATCTGGGGAAGAAGGGAACGGCAAGCGATATCACGTTCTATAACCTCAAGAAGGGTGAAGCCACCATCACCTTCATCGAGCCAACCCGGTACCCGGAGAAATTATCCTCCCTCTTTTATGCGGTCTCCATGGCGGATCGGGTACTCCTTGTGGTGGATGAGATCAACGCCACGTTCGGCGAATGTGTGCTGATGCTCCAGAGCGCGGGAAAATCCGCCGGATACCTTATCCTGAAAAACTATATCTCGCCCGACCAGATCTCGCCCCTCATCAAAGGAACCGTGCTCGAACACTACGAGGTCATTGAAGAGGATATGGTCGGGATCCGGGAGACCCTCCTCGATATCGCGACAAAGATGAGTTCGCACCAGAAAGAGAAGACCGCTACCGGTAACGGCATCGTTCCGATCGATCACCACTTCAATGTCAAAGGTGTCGGGGTTGTCGTTCTCGCAAGCGTGGCCGGAGGGTCCATCAAAAAGCACGATGCCCTCAAAGTGCTGCCCATTGGCAAGACCGCCCAAATCCGCTCTATCCAGAAGCACGATGACGATGCCGACACCGCCGTAGCCGGGGATCGTGTCGGTCTGGCCCTGAAAAATATCGAGTCGGAAGACCTGGACCGGGGGTATGTCCTGACAAACGACCCCTCCGTGAAATTCGCCACCACGATTACCGGAAAAGCCCAGCTCGTCAAATACTGGCCGGCTGCGCTCAAGGAGGGCATGGTCCTCTACGCCGGCCACTGGATGCAGTTCCTTCCCACGCGCCTCGAGAAGACCGTGGTTGAAGGAGACTGGCGGATGCCGACGCTCACCCTTACGATGGAGAAGGATCTGGTCTATCTTCCGGGGGCTCGTGTCGTGCTCCACTATCTTGAAGGCGGCAAACTCCGGGTTGTCGGCTCCATGATCCTCGAATAATCCCCTCTTTTTTTGAATAGCGCTGGGCTTGCCCGTCAGTACCAGCATATACCTTATATTTTCATGCGATCATCAGTACTGCGAGAAAATATGCTGGAAGGTTTATCAGGATATATTGGATGGATCGTCCTTGGCGTTATCGTCCTTGTCGTCATCGGACTGATCCTCTGGATCATCGGGATCTACAACCGGTTCGTCAGTTTGAAGAACTCCTCGGAAGCCACTCTCGGCCAGATACGGGTAGCGATGAAGAAGCGTCTCGACATGATCGACCAGCTCCTTGGTGCGGTCAAGAGCTATGCCAAGTTCGAGAAAGAGACCCTTGAACGCGTCACCGCGATGCGGGCAAGCGTTGCCACCGCAGGGCCCGGCGACCTCAACAAAGTCGAAGCCGAGTCCCGTTCCATCTTCGGCAGGCTGCTCGCGGTTGCCGAGAACTATCCCGATCTCAAGACCTCGACCACGGTCACGAGCCTCATGGACTCGGTCAAGACCCTTGAGGATGAGATCGCCCGGCAGCGGTACACCTTCAACAACATCTCGCAGGAGTTCAACACGATGGTGGACACGATCCCGTCCAACATCGTGGCAAAACTGATGCACCTTGTCAAGCTGGAGTATCTCCAGTTCGAAGAAGCGATCAAGACCCCCCCGAAGATCGAGTTCTGAGGGTTTGTAAAGGGTAGTTCCTGTGGGCGAGACACGACAACTGGCATCAGTGGTGGGAGGAGGCCTCGTACTGGGTCTTGTTGTCCTCTTCCTGATCACCGCATTCGGGTCCCTGTTTGACGGGGATCTGACCGTCTCATCGTATGACGCGATCCTGTATGATGACGGGACACTCTCTGAACAGTACACGTATGATGTTGCAGGCAGCGGGGAATACCGCATGCTCTACCGCATCTGGGAGGTTCCGCTCGTACTCAATACCAGCACCCAGCCTTACATCCGTATGGTCTCACTGGAACCCGCTCCCGGGACCGTGGGCTATATCAAAGACTCATCCGGTGCGGTCACCGTATACGGCACATCTGCCACGGAATCTTCCGCCAGTCGCATTGGGGATCTGGCTGAATATAACGAGGTTGGGATCTTCAACCCGTCCTACTACGATGTCGGGCAATACACGTCACACTCCACCTATGTCGTCAATCCCCCGCTCGAATACGATGCGACAACAACGCATCTCAACCTGAAACTGGCGGGTACAACGCACATACCGTACCGTTCCGTGAAGATCACCCTTCCCGCAACGGGAATCGACCAGGTGTACGCGTATCCCCCGTCCCTCCAGACCCAGAAGACCGGGGACAGTTATGTGATCACCGGTAGCGTTGCAGCTGATGAGATCCTATCCGTTGAACTGCTCGGACCCTTGGATGCCTTCAACAAGTTCCCGGGATTCCGCAACAGCGTCGAGGATGTCACCGGAAAGACCGCGTCAGCCGCATTCTGGTATAATATCCCCTACTATGCGGCATACCTGGTACGTATCCTCGGGACCATCGCGGTCATCCTTGTGCCCCTGCTCCTGATCGTCATCTACCGCCGCTTCGGCCGGGAGAAGGAGTTTACCGTCCCGACGTACCTGAGCACGATGCCCGCAAGCGCTCTCAAACCCTGGCAGGTGAACCTAATCTTCAAGAACGATGCCGTGGACTTTGACGAAGACGGGTATTACGCAACCCTGCTGGATCTCCACCGGAAGAAGAACATCGTGATCACCGAGAAGGGTGAGGGTAAAGAAAAAGGTCTCCAGATCCGGATCCTCTCAACGGACAAAACAGATCCCTATGAGCAGCGGGTGATCGCGTTCCTCGAACTGCTCTCGGAAGATGGCGTCATGTTCTTGGTCAAGATCGAGATCCTGACCAAGAAGGCCCAGACCCTCAGCAGTGCCGAGGAGACAGCCCTGAAATACCAGCGCTCGCTCACCGATGTCACAAGCCGGGTGGACTCAAACCTCCCGGACCAATATATCGTGGATGGCCGGAGCCATCTCCTGATGCTGGTGTTACCGAGTCTCGTGATGCTGGGAATCACGGTAATTCTCGCGCTGGTCTGTCCCATGCAGTCATCCATTCTCTTCCCTGCCGCGCTCCTCTGGATCGTGGTTCTCGTGCAGGTAGCCATCGCGTTTGCCGCCCCCTCCACGCTCTTCGGCCACTGGAAGGATGATCGGTACCGGGAGAAGCTGGAGTGGGACTCCTTCACCCGTTTCCTCTCGGATATGGCCATGATCCAGAAGTATGCGCCTGCAGACCTCTCGATGTGGGGTGAATGGCTGGTCTACGGCACTGCCCTTGGTGTGGGAGACAAGGTGGAGGCGGCGATGAAGTCGCTGAATGTCAGCATTCCAGAGACCGGTGTTCCCATGGGGGTTATGGGGATGAACTATGCCTTTATCCCGCTCATGCACTTCGCTCCCCCAAGCCACGGGAGTCCGGGAGGAGGATTCGGTGGCGGCGGGGGCTTTGGCGGTGGCGGAGGGTTTGGTGGCGGAGGTGCCGGCGGGCGTTAAACCCCGCGCCCTCCCCCCGGTTCCGGCCTGATATATGCCCCGGAACGGGCCGTCGGAACTATAAACCCGCACAAACCATATGAACACAAAACAAGGAATCTTTAGTATATGCAGTATACGGAAGGTCAGATCGGCCGGATCTTTGTCGTGCGGATCGATGACGGGGAGGACATGCTCACCACTCTCCATCAGTTCGTCCAGGACAAGGGAGTAGAGGCCGGTTCGGTGATCTTCCTGGGTGCCCTCAGGGAGGCCAAGATGGCGACCGGTCCTGAGGAGCCGGTCATTCCCCCGGTCCCCCATTTTGTCTTTTTTGAAGGAGGCTGGGAAGTTTTCGGCGTGGGGACTATCTATCCTGGTGAAGGAGGCCCCCACATCCATTACCATGCGTCGGTTGGCAGGGCGGGCCATGCCCTGACGGGCTGCCTCCGGGAGACCGCGGTCACGTACCTGATCGTGGAAGCCGTGATCTACGAGATCACCGGGCTCTCGGCACGGCGGGAGTTTGACGTAAAGACCCAGGTCACCCTTCCTGTGCTGCGGGCCCCCTCGGAGCCGGGTACTGTGAAAACCGCCACCTCCCGTAAGGAAACGCCTGAAGAGAAGAGCGACCTCCCGGGTGGGCTTGCCGAGATCATCCGCGACCTGACCCGGCGTCCCCCGGTATGAATCTCTTTCTGATATGATCCCACAACCCCGGTTCCTCCCCATGACGCGGGACGAAGGGACGAAGTTGGGCATCACACAATTCGATATCATCCTCATCAATGGGGATGCCTATGTGGATCACCCGTCTTTTGGCACGGCCCTCATCGGGCGGGCGCTCTGGGACGCCGGTTTTTCTGTGGGCATCATCGCCCAGCCCGGCTGGAAAGATGCAAAGGATTTTGAGACGTTAGGCGCCCCCCGGCTCTTCTTTGGCATCTCCTCCGGGAATGTCGATTCGATGGTGAACAACTTCACCCCGAACCTGAAACGGCGGAGCGATGATGTCTACTCACAAGGTCGCATCCCGAAACGCCCGGACCGGGCGGTCATCGTGTACGCCAACCGGGTCCGGGAGCGATTTTTAGGCACGCCCATTATCCTTGGGGGGATCGAGGCCAGCCTCCGCCGCTTTGCGCATTACGATTACTGGCAGGACCGGGTCCGGCAGGCGATCCTTGCCGATGCCCCGGCCGATCTCGTTGCATTCGGGATGGCAGAAGCGCAGATGGTGGCAATCGCCCGCCGGCTCGATGCAGGAGAACCGGTCTCGTCGCTGCGGGATATCCCCGGGACATCGTACACAATGGAAGTGGCGGAATGGCGCACCAACCGGCCGGATGGCATTGTGGAGATCCCAAGTTTTTCTGAAGTCTCTTCGGATAATGTGGCTTACGCCCGGGCATTTGCCCTTCACTACCGCGAGCAGGATCCGGTCCGCGGGAAAGCCGTTGCACAGCCGCACCCGAAAACCGTGGTCATCCAGAATCCACCCGCCCCGCCGCTTTCGACGCCCGAACTCGATCATATCTACGAGCTGCCGTTCTCCCGCGAAGCCCATCCCTCGTACTGGCAACCGGTCCCGGCCCTGGAACCGGTCCGGTTCTCCGTCACCAGCCACCGGGGCTGTTTTGGCGGCTGTTCGTTCTGTGCCCTTACCCACCACCAGGGCCGGATCGTCAAGAGCCGGAGCATGGCCTCTCTCGTCCGGGAGGTCACCCGGATGACGACCCTGCCGGGATTCAAAGGAATCGTCCAGGACGTGGGCGGCCCGACGGCGAACATGTATGGACTGGCCTGCGATCTCTGGGGGAAGAACGGGGCCTGTAAGGATAAGCACTGCAGCCCGGCCTGTAAAACCCTGCATACGGACCATACCGCCCAGTGCGAGCTGCTCACGGCGCTCCGGAAGATCCCCGGTGTCAGGAAGGTCTTCATCGGCTCCGGCATCCGGTACGACCTCGTCCTCGCGGATTCAACCCGGTACCTGGAGATGATCTGCGAGCATCATGTCTCCGGCCACCTGAAGGTGGCCCCCGAACACATTGCAAAAGACGTCACCGGCATCATGAACAAACCGCCCCGGGAAGTCTTCGACCGGTTCCGGGCCCGGTTTGCTGCATTACAGAAGGACAGACCAAAGAAGCAGTATCTCCTTCCCTATTTCATGGCAAGCCACCCCGGCTCCACCCTGCACGACATGGTTGCCCTCGCCGAGTATATCCGGGACAACAACCTCTACACCGAACAGGTCCAGGACTTCACCCCGACCCCCATGAGTATCTCGACCTGCATGTATTACACCGGGATCAACCCGTTCACGATGGAACCGGTGCATGTGGCAAAAGGGCGGGAGAAGCAGGTCCAGCGGGCTCTCCTGCAGTACCGGGAACCGCGGAACCGCCAGCTCGTTATGGAAGGGCTGGAGGCCGCGGGCCGCAGGGATCTCGTCGGTCACGGATCACCGTGCCTTGTCTGGAGCGGTTCAACGGTCCCGTTGAAGAGTTTTGGAAAACACAGGGATCAGAATCGGGATCGTTGAAGGATCGGCCAGGTTCAGTTCCGGCCGTATTCGTCATCGAACCTGACGATATCGTCCTCTTCAAGGTAATCGCCGAGCTGTACCTCGATCACCTCGAGGGGGAGGAGGCCGGGGTTCTTCAGTCGGTGCTTCATCCCGCTGTGGACAAACGTGCTCTCCCCTTTCCGCAGGAAGCGCGTCTCCCCGTTCAGCTCGACCTCCGCGGTCCCGTTGACCACCACCCAGTGCTCGCTCCGGTGGTGATGGAGCTGGAGGGAGAGCCTCTCGCCGGGTTTCACGGTCACCCGTTTGATCTTGTAGGCCGCGCCATCTTCGAGCACGGTGTACGAACCCCATGGGCGGTGGACCTGCCGGTGGAACCGGGTCACGGGATCGTTCTTTGCATTGTACCGGTTCACCAGGTGCTTGACCTGCTCGGTCTCATGGCTGTTGCAGACCAGCAGGGCATCAACGGTGTCCACGACAATGAGATCGCTGACCCCGATGAGGCCCACGTGTTTGCCCGGTGCCAGCACGTAATTGTTCGAGGAATCAAGGTATTCAGCATCGCCGACATTTCCCTCGGCATCGTGAGCCTCCGTCTCGTAGAGCGCCCGGAAGGTCCCGAGGTCGTTCCATGCCGCATCCAACGGCACGACCGCAACCTTCTCCGAGTGCTCCAGCAGGCCGTAATCGATCGAGATGGCCTCAAGGGCAGCATAGTCGGGGTCGCTGTCTGACCGGAGTGCCGCGTGAAGTGTGGGCTGGTATCTCTTCAGCTCGGCAAAGAAGCAGTCGGTTGAGAGGAGGAAGATCCCGCTGTTCCAGAGATAACCCCGCTTCAGGTATTCCTCTGCGGTCAATGCATCCGGTTTCTCTTTGAACTCTGCGGCGACAAACCCAAGCGCCAGGTTCCGGCCCGGCCGGATATACCCGTACCCGGTATGGGGTGACGTGGGTTTGACGCCGAAGGTGACAAGGTATTTTTTTGCAACGGGTTCTGCAGCCCGGATCCGGTCCAGGGCATCGTCCCCGAGAACGTGATCGCTCGGGAATACCACGGCTGTGGTGTGCCGGTCCTCCTTTCGGATGCGCTGCATCGCCCACCCGATGGCCGGGAGGGTATTCTTTCCCTCCGGTTCTACGAGCAGGTGCGATTCGTCAAGAGTATACCCGAGTTCACTCACCTGGTTGAGGACAAGGTACCGGTGAATATCATTCGTGACAATGAAGATCCCCTCCGCTCCCGAGAGACGCACCGCCCTCCGGAAGGTCTCCTGGAACAGCGACAGTCCGTCAAGCTGGAGGAACTGTTTTGGATAGTATTCGCGGGAGAGCGGCCAGAGCCGCGTCCCGACACCACCGGCAAGGATGATCGATTTCATGGAAAAACCTGGAACAGATCCGCTCGCATTCCAGAGGAATGCCCGGGATCCTGTCTGTTTATTTACATCTGGCTGAATTGACCATTTATAGGATTCGATCTATAAGGGTCTTTTTTCCTGCACGGGTTATCCGGCTGCCCGGAGCGCTTCGCGATGGTCAAAGAATGTCCTGAACCACAGCTCGGCACAGATGATCCGCCAGATCTCCGGGGAATACGTGGATTTCCCGTCAAGGAACGCAAGGTAATTTTGGGTGACCGCTGCCGCATCCCAGTACGGGCGGGCCCGGAATGCATCGGATGAGAGCACTTCGAGCATAAACGGCCGGAGATCCTCCTTCATCCAGACCTCTTCCGGGGTGACAAAACCCATCTTGTCCATCCGGCACCGGATGGAGTCCGGGACTATTCCCTTGATTGCCGCCCGGAGCGCCCGTTTGGTCACACCGTTCCTGATCTTCTGGTTGAGCGGGAGGGTGGCTGCAAATTCCACAAACCGGTAGTCGAGGAACGGGACCCGGGATTCGATCGAGAATGCCATCGCGTTTCGGTCCTCGTAATGCAGGAGTGCCGGGAGGTTGGTGGAGGTGAGTTCCCGGTACAGGACGCGATCCAGGTTTCCTGCGTACCGGGAGACGGTCTCCCCCCTGCATTTCAACAGGCTCCTACGCTTTCTCCGTTCACTGATCTGCCGGAAGGCCGAGCGGAAGAACCCGCCATGATGCCGGAGGCTTCCGATCACTTCGCCAAGCGCTGTCCCCCAGTGGAACGAGCGGGCGAGCGAGCCGATGTATGTGCCCTGGTACGCAAGGTAGCCGGCAAGGAGTTCGTCAGCGCCCTGCCCGTCCAGCACAACCTTTACGTCCTTTTGCGCGAGGCGCATCACGCAGTACTGGGCATAGATCGAGAGTGAACCGAATGGTTCGTCCTGCAGGTACACGAGCCGGTCGATATCGTCCCAGAGCTGCTGCGGGGTCGGTTCGACCCGGTGGGCGTCAACGCCGGTGACGGCAACGATCTCGTCAATGTACCGGCTCTCATCGAACCGCTTGTCGGAGAAGATGGCGGAGAATGTCTTCTGCCGGGCCCCGACACTGGCCGGGGCCTCGTCGCGGATGAGGGTGTTGATGAGTACCGTCAGCGTCGAGGAGTCGATACCTCCGGAGAGGCAGGTGCCGACCGCGACATCGCTTCTCAGGTGGATGCGGGTGGCATCGCGGAGGATCGCGAGGAGCCGGGATGCTGCTTCCTTGTCCGGGATATCAGAATGGATCGCGGAACTGACCTTCACGTCCCAGTACCGGAACGGTGGCTGCGGGCCCGCAGCGGTGACAACCATCGCGTGCGCAGGCTCCAGTTGGGAGATCCCCGTAAACATGGTAAGGGAGGAGTGGTCGTGCACCCCCCATGCAAGATAGGTGCCGAGCGTCTGCTCGTCGGGATGCAATCCCGCCTCCGGGTGGGCGAGCAAAGCCTTGATCTCGGAGGCGAACAGAAACGATCCGCCGGCCACGGTATAGTAGAACGGTTTGATGCCGAACCGGTCGCGGGAGCAGAAGAGTTCCTGTCTTCTCTCATCCCAGAGGGCAAACGCCCACATGCCGTTGAACCGGGAGATGCAATCCGGCCCCCACTCCTCGTACGCGTGGAGGATCACCTCGGTATCGGAATGTGAATGGAAGCGGTGGCCAACGCTTACCAGCTCTTCGCGGAGTTCAACGTAATTGTAGATCTCACCGTTGAAGACCAGCCAGAGCGTCCCGTCCTCGTTTGTCATCGGCTGGAGACCTTCATCGGAGAGGTCGATGATGGCCAGCCGGCGGTGCACGAGGCCGGTCTTCCCGCAGATCCGGGTGCCCTCGCCATCAGGTCCGCGATGGATGAGCCGCTCCGACATCGCGGAGAGGAGCTGCGTATCCGGGGGAGTGCCGTTGAGACTGTACTGGCCTGCGATCCCGCACATGTTGATACAAGGTGGGTACCGCGGGTTAAAAAGATGTGAGGGGGTATGGGGTCACCCCCCGCCCCCAATGCAGGGGAGTCTGATCGTTTTAAAAACCAAGTGGTGGTGGGGTTGATTGTTGACCCCCCCATGTGCTATCAATGGCAGATGCGGATTCCCAATCGTACTACTTCTGCCCTGTTATGGAATCCGCCACCTGCCCCATCGTCACCGGCAGGGTCTTGGTAAAAGGCACCGCCCAGCCAAACAAGAGGCAATCGATGATCGCCGTCCCCGTGATCGTGACCTGCACGTTCCCCCGGGTGACAAAGGCGGCAAGCGCCCCGATGAGAGTCGCATTCTCTGACCTGACCGGGACGTGCAGCAGGGTACTCTCCTTTGCCGCGATCGTGACCCGGCCGGTGTTCCCGCCGGCAATCTGCCGGGTCGCATCCGTGTCGCAACACAGCACCCTGAACGGCAGTTCCCGCAGGGTCACCCCAAGGGGATTTGGGTTCTGCACCCGGATCCCCACGTCCAGCTCAAGGGATGAGAGGGAGAATGCTTTGAGTCTCACATCTTCGAGGGTGACCACCGGTTCGTGCAGGACTGGCATGGTAAGAACCTTCGGCAGGCATGCTCATAATCCTGCCCCTGTGCCGGGTTACATTCGTTGTCGGAGTTCGCTCTCCATTGCAGCGAGGCCGGCGTTGGCCTCTGCCTCGGTAATCCCCGGGGTATCCCTAATGCGGTCGAACCGCTCACACATCAGGTCAGGACATCTCCCGCAGTGGGGGAACTTTTTGTCGTTAGTACAACAGTCATAGATCGCACACCGTTCAATGCCAATAAACGCCGTCCAGAATGGTGTACCTTTCGTCTTCTCACATCCGGGGCATTCTTTCTTATGATGGTGGCAGTCGCTGCACGAGCACCCGCAGACGGTCTCGATCTTCTTTGTTGTCATATCAGGAATTCATCAGCCGGCAGGATAAAGAGCCGGTCTGCGGGATGTGAAAGTAACGGGTGGAGCGTTTGGAAAAGGAAGACCCCTCCGACCACAAAGCACTCAATAGTCCCTGCCCAACCACTGGTACATCATGTCGTTACCACCGTTTTTTTACCAGGTATTCGAATCCCTCCCCCGGCAGGGCCCGGGCTGTGCAGGTGCGACAAAGCACGTCTTCTCACTTCTTCCCCCTCTTCCATATGACGCGAAGATCCTCGATGTCGGGTGCGGTTCAGGAACCCAGACCCGGGATCTTGCGACCCTGACTTCCGGCACCATCACTGCGGTGGACAATCACCAGCCGTTTTTGGACATATTAGCGGCAAAAGCAGAACACGCGGGTCTTTCCGGCAGGATAAAACCGGTCTGCGCCTCGATGGATGCCCTCCCCTTTGAACCGGGCCGGTTCGACCTCATCTGGTCTGAAGGGGCCATCTTCATTGTCGGGTTCGGGCAGGGCCTCTCCCTCTGGAAACCGTTCCTCAGAAAAGGCGGGTACATGGTGGTCTCCGACGCAGAATGGTTCCTGCCCAACCCTCCCGCTGAGCTGATGAAATGGTGGGAGAGCGAGGGATATGTCCCCGTATCAGAGGACGAGATGAAGGAACGGGTGAGGCGGGCCGGGCTCCGGCTCATCGCAACATACCGGCTGCCGGAGGCCGGCTGGTGGGACAACTACTATGTCCCCTTGCTGGCCCAAATCAAAGAACTGAGAATGACCCATGGTTCAGATCCAGCCCATGCCGCCCTTCTCGACTCACTGGAGCACGAAGCCGAGGTGTACCGGAAATACAAACAGTACTACGGGTACACGTTCTTCATCATGCAGAACGAATGAAAAAACTGAGGTTCCGTGATGTCAAAGGACATTGACAAAGAGATCCGGATTCTTGCCGGTTCACTTGGCGCTGATTACTATGGCGTGGCGGATCTCACCCCGGTCCGTGACGTCATCCATGCGCAGGGAGGGGAGCGGGCTGCCCGGTACCCGCGGGGCGTGGTGATGGGGATACGATTGCAGGACAGTGTTGTCGATCTCCTGCCAGAGCAAGACCGTGAGAGCGCAATCCTGTACCGTCACACAACGTACGATGTTGTCAACATTGCCCTCGACCAGATCGCGCTGCGTGTCGCAAATGTTCTCCAGCGGGAGGGTTACGGGGCGTTTCCCGTCCCCGCGTCGAAGCGGACGAGCGACGAGCAGATCTGCGGGATCTTCTCCCAGAAGCTTGCGGCACACATGGCCGGGCTTGGCTGGATCGGGAAGAGCTGCCTGCTCGTGACCCCTGATCACGGTCCGCGGGTCCGGTGGGTGACGGTCCTGACCGATGCGCCGCTGGAACCGACCGGGTCACCAATGAAGCCACGGTGCGGGGAGTGCACGGCATGTGTTGATATCTGCCCGGTGCATGCATTTACCGGCAGGACGTTCTCGCCCGGTGAGCCCCGCGAGGCCCGGTTCGATGCTGCGGCCTGCGACCGCTATTACAAAGAGCTTGAGAAGATGCCGGGTGTTGCCGGCGTCTGCGGGCTGTGCGTCTGGGTCTGCCCGCACGGGCGGAAGAAGGGGAAGAAAGCTAAGAAACAGATGAAATAACCCGGATTTCGTTCTATCGAACGGGTTTATCCCTCCGTTCCCAGGGATTCTTTCCGAAGATAAACCAGCAGCCGGTCGGATGCCAGGATGCAGGGCAGCAGCATGGTGAAGCAGCCTACGATCGTGAGACCCGGGAGCTCCGTTGACGCATACTCCAAAAACCGGGAGAAGTGCATCAGGAGCGGAATGCACCCGATGACGAGGAGTGAAGGGCCGATCTGCTGCGCATCGAGCCGAAACTCCAGGTACTTGAATGCGAAAAGTACGATGGTGTAGATGAGGATGTACCCGATGTAATTGCCGTACGGTATCCCGAAATACGGTGAGCCGGCCGCCCAGTGCCACTGTCCGTAGAAATCCACCTGCACCGGGTCTGCCATCATGTCGATCCCCATGACGATCACGCTCGAAATGAAGGACACAAAGAGTGCCCGTTTCCACCAGCTCTCCTGCGATGAGACGATGACACCATCCACAAGAAGGTTCGCGATGAAGTATGACATGAAGAAATAATAGGCATAATGTTCGAGGCCTAAGAGGATGGGCGTCCCGCCAATTGAGGGCCCGGGGAATGCATCAGTATAGGAATAGGTGCTTCCGAACATGCCGATATGTCCGCTCACGAACTCTAAGATCCAGAACAGGGTGCAGATCCCCAAAAAACCGATGAGGGCATTTTTTATGCCCCGGAAATACCAGAAGCAGCAGAACGCGGCAAGGGTCGCTGATCCCATCTTCACGTACGCCATGAAGGGAAGAAGGGGGAGGTACAACCCAAGAGCCGGGAGGAGGTTGGCGCTCAGCATGATGTAAACAAAGACCACGATCGAAACGACAGCACCTGAGATGATTATCCTGTTTCCTGACGGCATATTTTCCGGGAATACCTGCATGGCAGCCACGCTCTGGTAACCTGTTTTCGTGAAAGCTTATAGCGTTTTCTTCGCGGTGCATCTCCCTTAGATGTGGGAATTGTATGGCCTGCGTGGACCTCTGTCCGGATCATGCATTTACCGGCAGGACGTTCTCTCCCGGTGAGCCCCGCGAAGCCCGGTTCGATGCTGCGGCCTGCGACCGCTACTACAAGGAACTTGAGAAGAGCGGGGGTGTCGCTGCCTGCGGGCTATGCGTCTGGGTCTGCCCGCATGGGAGAAAAGGCGGACGGAAGGCACGAAACAAAACAGCTTGATCTCTTCCTTTTTTTCCTTGTTTGAACGGCTCCGAATCCGCCCCTATCCTCGAATCCATTCTGTCAATGATACTGCCTGTATGCAGATTACACGGGAACGGGTGTTGTGTACAAGGGCCATGATGACGGCAGTATCCCCACAAAGCATACATACTGCCGGCCCGATACGCCTAGATTACCGTACGTGAGTTGCGGATACAGGTTAAGGATGCATAATGGATCTTGTCTTACCGCTCATCATCCTCATTGCACGGATTGTCGAGACCACGATGGAGACAATCCGGCTCGTCTATGTGACGAAGGGCCACAAATATCTCGCTTCAGGAATCGGGACACTGAAGATCGGGATCTGGGTACTCTCCACCGGTCTCGTGCTGACAAATCTCGATAATATCCCTTGTATCCTTGCCTACATGCTGGGATACGGCATGGGGACCATCCTCGGTATGACGCTCGAGTCATGGATCGGCCTTGGCACGGTGATTGTCAGGATCTTCTGTACCAGGGATCCCGAACCGCTCATCAGCCATCTGGGGGATCTCGGGTACGGGACCACGCGGATCAACGGTTCCGGCCAGTTCGTCCCATCCGTTGCCGTGCTGATCAGCATGGTGCCGAGGAAGGAGGCAAGACGGCTGCTTGAGGTCCTGAAGACAACGTATCCCGATGTGCATTTCACCATCGAGGATGTATCCACGATGAGTGAGCGGGAGATCTATTTCGGGACCCGGAACCGGAGGGGGATTCTTGGGTTCATCGGGTACAGCTGAGAAAATCCGTAATCCTTTTTTTCAAAAGAGAATATTCGAGGATAAGCCTCACAGGATCACTTCTTTGCCAGCTTCAGGATCCGGATCGCCAGCCACGCCGCATTGTCCCCGTTGTCCACCCCAACGCAGGCAACCGGCACCCCTTTGGGCATCTGGGCGATCGAGAGCAGGGCGTCCATGCCGTTCAGCGTCCCGCTCACGGGCACGCCGATGACGGGCTTGTCGGTCCGTGATGCGATCACACCGGGAAGTGCTGCGGAGAGCCCGGCAATGGCGATATAGATCTTACAGGTGCTGGCCTTGACATAGGCATCGAGCTTGTCGGGATCGCGGTGAGCAGAGAGGATCTGGGCTTCATAGGAGACCCCGTTCGCGTCGAGGACGTTCTTCACTTTATCGGTGATTGCCGCATCGGAAGCGGACCCGGATATAATAGCTACGTCTGCCATATCTGCCATCCAAACTTATATTGCGTCTATATTAAAATACTATGAGCAGATTCACATGGAAAAAGAACTTCTCCTGATGATGCCGGGCCCGGTACCGATACCGGAACGGGTCAGGCTCGCAATGTCACGTCAGGCAATAAACCACCGCAGCGCCGAGTTCGGTGCTGCGTATGCTGACTGTGTGCGGGTATGCAAGACCGCGTTTGCAACGAAGAACGACCTTGTTGTCATCAGCGGTTCCGGCACGGCCGGCATGGAAGCCGCGATTGCAAACGTAGGACGGGACAAGGAGATCGCCTGCATCGTCAACGGCAAGTTCGGCGAGCGGCTCTTTAAGATCAGCCAGCGCTACGGAAAGGCGCACGAGATCAAGTCGGAGTGGGGAACTCCGGTCAACCTCGATGCCCTCAAGGCCCAGCTCGAGGCCGGTGCGCAGGTTGTTACGCTCATCCACAACGAGACCTCGGCCGGTATCAAGAACCCGGCAGAGGAGGTAGGCAGGCTCTGCAAAAAGCATGACGCCCTCTTCATCATGGACGGCATCACCTCCATTGGCGGCGACACCGTCGAGGTGGACAAGTGGGGCGTTGATATCGCCATCACCGGCTCGCAGAAGTGTTTTGCCGCACCCGCCGGTCTTGCCATGGTCTCGGTGAGTGCCAGAGCATGGGAGCGGATGACCAAGAACCCGCCGTACTACCTCGACCTTGCCGCGTACAAAAAGAGTGCCGGCGGGACACCGATGGAGACACCGTACACCCCGGCTGTCCCGCTCTTCCTCGCCCTCCGCGAGGCCTGCCTGATCATCGAGGAGGAAGGCCTTCCTGCACGGATCGCCCGGCACCAGAAGATGTCAAAGGCCGTCCAGGCAGCGGCAAAGGCATGGGGCCTCAACCTCTTCCCGAAGATCGACGCACTGCACAACTACTCGTCCACCGTTACGGCCATCGAATACCCGGCCGGTGTCAAGGATGACGAGATGCGGGGCATTGTCAAGAAGATGGGGATTGTCATCGCAGGTGGCCAGGACCACCTCAAGGGGAAGATCTTCCGGATCGGCAGCATGGGCGCAGTCGGCGCACCCGAGATCCTCTCGACCCTTGCGATCACCCAGCACGCTTTGAAGAAGTGCGGGTACAAGGCACAGGGCGACGGCGTTGAAGCCGCAGCCGAGGTGCTGGGATGAGGGTAGGTGTTGCCGACACCACCTTCTCGCGCGTCAACATGGGAGCCATCGCTGTCGATGAGCTCAAGAAACATGCAAGTGTAGCCATTGAACGGGTCACGGTACCGGGGATCAAGGACCTGCCGGTGGCCTGCAAGAAACTGATCGAAGAACGCCGGTGCGAGATCGTGATGGCGCTGGGGATGCCCGGGGCCAAGGACAAGGACCGGATGTGCGCCCACGAAGCCTCAACCGGTCTCATCCAGTGCCAGCTGATGACGAACACCCACATCATCGAGGTCTTTGTCCATGAGGACGAGGCCAAGGACGACCGCGAACTGGCGTGGCTCATGGAGCAGCGCACCCGCGAGCATGCGGTGAACGCGGTGAAACTCGTCCTCCACCCAAAAGAGCTGGAGAAAGAGGCTGGTACCGGCCAGCGGCAGGGCTTTGCCGATGCCGGGCCAGCCCGCCGGTGAGAAGAACGCAAGAATTATTGACCATTCACAAGAGATGATCTGCTATGTGTGATACCAACCCGATAAAACTGGGATTCGTTGTTGCGGAGTTCAACCGCGACATCACCTACATGATGGAGATTGAAGGCCGCGAACATGCCGCATTCCTCGGTGCAGAAGTGACGGAGTGCATGTATGTCCCCGGGGCATACGACATGCCGCTGGCCATCAAGAAGCTGTTGAAGGAAGGCAAAGTCGATGCGGTTGTCACGATCGGCTGCGTCATCGAGGGCGCCACCCAGCACGACGAGATCGTGGTGCAGCACGCGGCCCGGAAGATCATCGACCTCTCGCTGGAGTTCGGCAAGCCCGTTGCCCTTGGCATCTCCGGGCCCGGTATGACCCGGCTCGAAGCCAACGAGCGGATCGATTACGCGAAGCGGGCCGTTGAATCCGCCATCAAGATGGTCAAGCGGTTACGATGAAACCCCTGTCGGCAAAAATTGCCGGCGTAACAGAATCGGCAACCATTGCGATCTCCAACAAAGCCAAGGCCATGCAGCGGGAGGGGATCGATGTCATCAGCCTCTCCATCGGTGAGCCTGACTTCGACACCCCCCGGCATATCACGGATGCCTGCATTGCGGCGCTGAACCGGGGCGAGACCCACTATGCGCCCAGCAACGGCATCCCGGAACTGACGGGCGCGATCGCTGAGAAGATCACAAAAGAGAATCACTTCCCCTGCACCCCCCAGCAGGTGATCGTTGGCTGCGGGGCAAAAGATTCCATCTACGAGGCCTGCGAGGCGGTCCTGAACCCGGGCGACGAGGCGATCGTCCTCACCCCGGCCTGGGTCTCGTACGAGCCCTGCATCCATATCGCGGGTGGAACGCCGGTCTTCCACGAGATCAACCAGAAGACCTTCCAGCTCGACGACTCTCTTCTCGAAAAGGTCAACAAGAAGACCAAGATGATCATCGTGAACTCGCCGTCGAACCCCACGGGCGCTGTTTTCAACAAGAAGTCCATGCAGCTCGTGGCCGACCTCTGCGAGGACAAGGACCTGTACGCGATGTCGGACGAGATCTACGAGAAGATGATCTACGGGAAGGAGCACATCTCGCTTGCAGCGCTTGGCGACATGCACCAGCGCACTATCACCATCAATGGCTTCTCGAAGGCGTACGCGATGACCGGCTGGAGGCTCGGGTACGCGGTCGCTCCCCCGGCGATCATCAAAGAGATGTCCAAGGTGCAGCAGCACTCGATCAGCCAGGTGACGACCTTTGCCATGTGGGGCGGGGTTGCGGCGCTCAAGGGCGACCAGCAGTGCGTTGAGGACATGCGCAAGGAGTTCGACAAGCGCCGGAAGTACGTCATCGGGGAACTGAAGGCGATGGGCTACGAGACCGCCCCGGCCGAGGGTGCGTTCTATGCCTTTGTGAAGGTTGACGGCAACGATATGGAAGTGGCCTCCCGCTGGCTTGACAAGGGGCACGTGGCAGCAACCCCGGGCAGTGCGTTCTATGCCCCGGGGTGGATCCGGCTGTCGTACGCGGCTTCGATGGAGAAGCTGCAAGAGGCGATGAGCCGGATTAAGAGGGTTGGGTAATTATTTCGGTTTTTTTCAACTCATTATTCGATTAAATATTGATAGACACTTTAATTTTCAAACAGTCAATTTATGGTTTGTAACAATCACAGTCACAGTTTTTTACCCTCGGTACTGTCGAAAGATTGGCGCAGTGCCTGGATCGGGGGTATCAGCATTCGAAGAGTGACCAGAACTTCCGGTTACGCAGACGCTCATCGTCAAGCACAAGGTCGCGGATCCCGGGAGGGAGCTGCTCATGCTGCCACCGGCATTCTGCCCGGCCCACATCGTCACGATCCTCCGGAGCTGCCGCTGCACGGACGGCCCGGATGGCGTACGCGGCTGCGCCGAGCTCGTGGTCTGCCATATGGGCAACCGCTACGGCGTGACCGGCCGCACGGGCCGCCTCCCGTGCAGCTCCCGATGCCTCTTTCGCTGCATCGTGTGCGGTATAGGCAGCGGAACGCGCTTCGGTCATCGTGATCCTTGCCTGTCCCCATTCACGTGCCTGTTCAATCGCCCGGCGTGGCCGCCCGTCGCAAGGGTGGGCCGTTTCAAAGAAGTGCAGCACGTGCTCTGCGCAGGTCGCAGCCCACACCGCAAGAAGCCGGTGATCGGCATCGTTCAGGGTACCGCCACGACGCACCGTGACGAACCGGGGGTCCCGGCTCCCCTTGTCATGCATGATCACTGAACCCATTATGCCCTCCCCGCCCTGCCTGCTATGAAAGTACCTAAAATGTACTGAAGTATATACCCGGTGGATACAGCCTCCCCCCCTCAAAACCCACCTCCCGCAGCCCGATCAGGGCCGACTTTCTGCGCCCAATTGATGCTAATTAAACATTTCAAAAGTGCCGACGTGAAAAATTCAATCCGGCCCGTTTGAGGGCAGGAATCCGGGCTCATTGTACCGTTTTTCACCCAATTCGATCTGTTTTCGGGTGCCCGAAACCCGGGGCCCAAAAAAAGTCGGTAATACGGGCTCTGATTGCCAATCAGGGCGTAATATGGGAGTTCGCCTCTCATGCCCCCTGACCCTTTTCCGACCTGTCAGTACCGACGGAGAGTTCCGGAGAGGGCGCCTGGATCGGGGGTATGATCTCCGTTCCGGCCGGTGTCTCCTGTGCCGACCCTGCCGGTTGAGCCGGCACCTTCGGCATCGCTACAAAAACCGGCTTCGGTCTCTCCGGTATCACCGAGCCGTCGCGGGAGAGCTCGATGAGCCCGGTGTCCGTGACCCGGAAGAACCGGAACGCCCCGCGGGGCAGAAAGACCCAGAGCTCGCGGGAGATGCCGGTGCCGGAGGCGATGGCCCGGAGCGCTGCAAGGGCATCGGCAGCTTCACCCTCAATCCACACATGCGAGCAGTGGACGCGGGTGACCCGTTTGATCCGGACGTGCGCCACGAAACCGGTGCAGTAGATCACGAAGTTGCAGATCATGCCCGGCTCGTGCATGAACGACTTTGTCTCGCCCCGCTTCTTTGCAATGTGCACGGCCTCGCTGAGCGCAACAAGCGGTCTTCGCCCGCGGCTCATGGCCGGCCCCCGGCTTTTCCGGGCGGTCTCGTGGAGAGCGGCCGGTATTTCTCAGCTGAACGATTTTTGATCAGTATCTGGTTGAATCGATCGATAGCATCAGCTCCTTACCATGGTTGTGAATATGCCGGCTGCAATTCCGTGGTAACACGGGCCGGCTACCCTGCTGCTGTAAAAATTATTCTTAAAATTATATACGCTTTTTAGTATGAGGGGTTCGAAGACCCGCGGTCTTCTCCTCCCCGGCCTTTCAAGAAAGGTCTCGGACTCATCAGAGCCATGAGCACGAGAAGAACACCTCAGGATCGTTTGGCGTATCCAATGGTCGCCTTATTTTTCCTGCACAATCAGGTACATCCCAATCAGGGCTGCAAGCACCGCGATCACGTTCACAACGGCCGGAATATCTGCTGAAATTCCGAGCGTGCCGATGAGATCGAAGAGCGCAAACAGCAGAAATGCCAGGGCGAAGAGGTACCCGGAGGTCTTTTTCAGGGCATAGCCTGCGTACAGTCCCAAGACACAGATGACCAGCTCGAGGAGCATGGCAACCGGGGTTATCACCGAAGATAATGCCATACAATCCCCTTTCGTGTGATCAAAAATAAAGAATATGAATCGTTATCAAGACGCACTGGTCAAGGTTCCCCTTTCTTCCACCAGATCTTTGCAAAGCTGGAGTTCCCGGCGATCACGATCCCGCTGGCATCCTCCCGGACCAAGGGCGCGAGGTATCGTTTCACTTCCTCCTGCTGCGCCGGGGATTCCGCACCGAACCGCCGGCAGAAGAAGGCGGTCATCTCCTCGTGTGATGCAAACCGGTACTCCTTGGAGAGCGGCAGCATCTCGACATCTGGATAGATCCCCATCTGGTACAGGACATTGAAGAGGCAGTCGGCCTTGGGCCCGGCAAAGTACGGGGTCCCGTGCAGCGGCTCCCAGAGATCGGCGTACATCCGCTCCCAGAATGGCAGGTCCACGAACCAGTACAGGCAGACGCAGTGCCGTGACACCGCATCCATCTTTTCGAGGGCGGCCCGGATATCTTCCATGGTGAGCGAGAGCGATGCAATGACAATGTCATAAGGACCGGCCAGATCCCGGGCAATATCGATATCTTCCCACCGTTTCTGCACGCAGGAGATATTCGTGAGGCCTTCCTTTGCAGCCCGTTCCCTGAGGATCGCGGCCATGCCCGCACCGGGTTCGATCGCCGTAATGTCCCTGACCCGGGAGGCAAGCGGTATCGCAAGCGTGCCCGGCCCGGCCCCGATATCCAGCACCCGTGCATCCCTGCTGACCTCGAGGCCGTCGATGGTGAGCCGGATCCGGGGATCATACCCGCTCCGGGAGGTGGCATCGTACCGCTCTGCATTCTCCCGCCTGTCCCAGTTGTGGGAGGGATCATCGGCAGCTTTTGAGAGTTCGTGCCTGGCTTGCCGGCACTTCCAGACCTCGTTCCAGTCAGGGTCGTAATCGTCCGGAACGGTTTTTTGGTTCATACCAGTTTTTAGTATGCACCTGCCCGGGTAAAGAGGTTTTGCGGGGGGTCAGAAAAAAGAATTATTCATGCCGGAGCGCATCAATGGGATTCAGGTTCGCTGCCTGCCATGCCGGGTAGAGGCCGCAGGCGAGGCAGACAATGATCCCAAAGCCGACACCTTCCGCAACGGAAACTGCCGTTGCGACCGTGAAGAGGTACTTCGTGGTCTGGAGCATCAGGGCGCTGATGGCATATCCCGCAAGAAGGCTGAGGATACCCCCAACGACACTCCCTATCACCCCGATGATCGCCGCTTCGTACACGAACATGCTCATCACCTCCTTCTTCTGCGTCCCGATGCTCCGCATGATGCCGATCTCCTTGATCCGCTCGTTCACGGACATCATCATGATATTGAAGATCGAGACCCCGGCAACCACCATCGAGATCCCGCCAATCGCCGTGACAAACGTGGTCACTGCCCCGAAGGTCTCGAAGATTGTAGCGAGCGTTGCCTTGCTGTCCATCACCGAGACGACCTTGTCCCTTTTATTCAGCTGCTTCTCGATGACGGTCTTGACAACGGCCGTATCCTGCTCCTTCTTGACCTTGACCACGATCTCGTCGTAATATTTCCCGGTATTGTACGTGTTCTCGAACCAGTCCTGGGTGGCGATGACCGCATTGTCCGTGCTGATGTCGAAGCTCATGCCCCGTTCCTTGATGATGCCGGTGACGCGGAGGGCTCCCTTCGAGCCGTCGGTGCCCAGGGAGATCCGGGAACCTATCTTGATATTGTTGTCCTTGGCAAACGTTGATCCGACCATGCACCCGGAGTTGGCATTGTTGTTCGTGCCCGCGGTCAGTTCGAAGTTGAGATCCTTGAGGAACTGCTGATCGATGCCATAGACCGAGGCAACAATGTCGTCGCCCCCCACCCCGACTTTCATGCGCTCTGAGGTGGAATGTACGGGAATCGCCACCGCGGGGGCAACAGCCCGTTTGATCTGCTGGAACTGCTGGTCGGTGATCTTCATGTTCTCGGTGCTCCCGCTGCTGCCCCCGTGGAATCCCCCGCCACCCCCACCCGTGTACGGGTAGACAATAACGCTGTCTCCCACCGAGGAGAGGCTGTCGGAGACGGTTGCGACAAGGCTGTTGCCGAGGATGCCCATCGATGCGATGGCGACGACACCGATCACGATCCCGAGCATCGCAAGGGTTGAACGGAGAAAGTGCACCCGTATATTGCGCTTGGCAATCTCCCAGAAGATCCTGCTCATAGCGCGATCATCCCGTCAACGATCCGTATTGTCCGGTTTGTGTATTCTGCAATGGTCGGGTCATGGGTAACCACGATGACCGTTGTGCCCTTCCGGTTGAGGTCGGTCATCAGTTCCATGATGCCGGCGCCGGTCTTGGAATCGAGGTTGCCGGTCGGTTCATCGCAGAGGAGGATGTCCGGGTTGTTGATGAGGGCCCGGGCGACAGCGACCCGCTGCTGCTGGCCCCCGGAGAGTTCCGTAGGCGTATGGGTGAAGAGTTTCTCGTCCAGCTGGACGGCCCGGAGCACCTCCTTTGCCCGCTCGGGATTCACCTCTTTCTGGGATTTGAGCATCATCGGGAAGGTGACGTTCTCGATGATATTTAAGAGCGGGAAGAGGTTGAAGTACTGGAAGATGAACCCGATCCGGTCCCGCCGCAGGGTGGTCAGTTCCGTATCAGACATATCCCCGATGCGGGTACCACTGATGTAGATATCCCCGGAGGTCGGTGTGTCGAGGCACCCCATCATGTTGAGGAGCGTGGACTTGCCCGACCCCGAGGGGCCCATGATGGAGATGAATTCACCGCGGTCGACCTGGAACGAGACACCGTCCAGTGCCCGTACGTCCCCGGCAGGGAGCGGATAGACCTTTGTCACGTCCTCAAAGAGCATGACCGGCTGGGTGTCCATGATCAGGGTCACTGCTTTTTCTTCCGCAGGTAGAAGAACCAGCCCCCGACAAACACGGCGACAATGACCAGTGCTGCGGTGATGGGCACCAGCGGCGGTCCGCTGCTGTCTTTTACCTTGGCAAGTCCGCTATCGGGGACGGTTACGTTCTGAACCGATGTGTAGATGTTCCCGTCGTTGTCCTTGAACGAGATCTGGACCGGCACGCTGGTAACCGAGCCCTCGGTCCCGAACGTGATCTCGAAGCTCCCGAAATCATCCGGTTTGAGTGCCTGGACCACGTAGGTCTTGTACGGGTCTTCAGGAACTGCCGGCGAAAGGGCCGTCACCATCACAGCATTTGCCGTTTCCAGCCCGGCATTGGTCACATCACCCGTTACATGGTAGGTGGATCCGATGGTGGAGACCTGAACGTTGCTCATCACCGGGTCAGCCTGTTTCTTGTCGGTGCCGAACGTGATCGGGATCTTCATCGAGACCTCGTGCGGGTTGTTGCCGTTGTTGTAGGTGAGGAGAAGGGCAAGGGTGGTCTCGTGGTCCGGTGTCACAGAGAAGTTGACCGGGATCTTTGCACCGGATGCGAGATCACCGACAAATGTCCTTGAAGGATTTGCTGTGATACCGGCACCTGAGACTTCCAGGATGACATTTCTAACGTTGTTCTTCCGAGGATTTGCCACCTGCATGTAGATGGTCTTCTTCTTTCCCTGCGAGAAGGCATCCGGCTTATCGATAAGGGTCAGTTCGAGGGGGGTGTTATCGATCTGGAGCAGCGTTTTATGATAGAGATTAGAATCGAAAAAACTCAAAGAGAATGTAGGGTAATAATCTCCCTCAGGGGCATCTGCCAGAATTGAGAATGCGAAGGGGCGGGTCTGGAGCGGCCCCAGAGTATTGGAATAATCATAGGTCCCGCTGATTAACCTGAAATTCTTATCAGAGAATGTTCCATGGTTCAGCATCACGCTGGTGTTGGTGTTGCTGGTCGTCACTACATAGGTAGCGGTTCCTTTATCCCCGGTGAAAAAAACAGCGGGATCAAATACCGTACTGGACACAAAAACTTTGCCCGTTATGGGTGCCTGAGCTTGCGTAAGATCAGCACTTGCCATGCCAATTATCGATGTGATAAGGAGAACCAGACAGAGACCGGCAATTTTTTTGTTGAAATTCATCTAAGAAACCCCAAGACTATAGATCATAAAGAGGACATACGCGATAACCGGAATCCCCACGCAGAGAGCGGCATCCCGTGGTGAAAGATTCCTTGCCTTCTGGAGACCGAAGATCCAGATGTTGGCACTCCAGAGCAGGAACACAATGGCGATGATGGAGGTGATCTGGGTCAATTCCATCATGGCCGGATCGCGCATGAGCGCTGTCGTGATTCCCTGCATGGCAACCGGGTCCTGCATCATGGCAGCAGTTACGTGCGGAACAACGATCCGGGGAACATATTCGAATGCCACAACGACCGTGATGACCGATCCGATCACCTGGGGGAGGTAGCCGTACCCGATCACCTGCAGGGTTCGCTTGAATCTGCCCTGCCCCTTGAATGCCATCGATAAGGCAAATACGATGACCGTCCAGACAAGCCAGAAGATGAAAACACCGATGAGCGCTCCCAGGGTAGACGAGATGGTGACCAGTGCATCGATACCGGGAAGGGCACCTGCCATCATCCGGCCTGACACCTCACCTAACAGATATCCATAGCCGGCAGCGGCAATGCCTCCGAGAAGGACGATCACCAGCGGCCACGTGAAACTTTCTTCTTGCTCTCCCTTCAGATCCGCAAAGAATGCACCAGGACTTATCAGGATATTAAGTAAGGATCGAACCATTCATTTCACCAATTCTGGATCTTTTAAAGAAGAACGTACCTTGATACGCGATGATACTGTCAACACTTTGATGTTGACGGCAATATACTTTCCGGGATGGTCTGACCCTGGTAATGGCCGGACCTACAGATCGGATTCCCTGTACGTGGGATTTCTGCTGTTTTAATACGAACTCCCTGTATCGTTTCATTAGTTGTACCATAACCGTATTGAAACAGAATGCTCAGGAATTCATCCCAGATTGATTCGTACTACTATCAGCGTGGTGATTGTAAGGTAATGGTCGGTATGAGGGACGTTTTACAAGGCACCACGCAGGCGACTCCTGATGGAGATGGGTAGGAATCCGAGGTACGTAATGATAATACTGGCGATCTCAATGTAATTATTAACCCATCAAATAACAAATTTGTACCATAATGTATATATTTGTACAGGACAATTGCTGAGTATGCAGACAAAAATCCTTCTCAATGAGGAGCAGATCCCCAAAATATGGTATAATGTCCAGGCAGATCTGCCCTCCCCCCTGGATCCCCCGCTTCACCCGGCCACCCATAAACCGGTGGTGGCCGAAGATCTTGCGGCGATCTTCCCGATGGAGCTGATCCGGCAGGAGATGTCAAGAGACCGGCATATCGCCATTCCCGATGAGGTGCGGGAAGTACTCCAGCTCTGGAGACCAAGCCCGCTATACCGTGCCCACCGGCTCGAGAAGTTCCTCAAGACCCCGGCCAAGATCTACTACAAGTGGGAAGGCGTCAGCCCGGCCGGGAGCCACAAGACCAACACCTCCGTTCCGCAGGCCTACTACAACATGAAGGCCGGGATCGAGCGGATCGCAACGGAGACCGGTGCCGGGCAGTGGGGATCCGCGCTGGCGTTTGCCACGATGCTCTATAATCTGGAGTGCACGGTCTACATGGTCAGGTCCAGTTACACCCAGAAACCCTACCGGAAATCGATGATGCAGGTCTGGGGAGCCGAGTGTATCCCGAGCCCGAGCACCAAAACAAACTCCGGGAAGGCAGTCCTTGAGAAGGACCCGGAGACTCCCGGTGCACTGGGGATTGCGATATCCGAGGCGGTCGAGGATGCAGCAACCCACACCAACACCAACTACGCGCTCGGCTCGGTGCTGAACCACGTTTGCCTCCACCAGACGATCATCGGGCAGGAGTGCCGCGAGCAGCTGGCCATGGTGGATGACTATCCCGATGTCGTGATCGGGTGTGTTGGTGGCGGATCCAACTTCGCCGGCATCGGGTTCCCGTTTGCTGGCGACAAGATGACCGGAAAGCACAAGGACACAGACATCATCGGTGTGGAACCCGCATCGTGCCCGACCCTGACCAAGGGGGCATACATGTATGACTTCGGCGATGTGGCGGGCTTGACACCGCTCATGAAGATGTTCACCCTTGGCCATGATTTCGTGCCGCCATCCATCCATGCCGGCGGGCTCCGGTACCACGGGGACTCCCCCATCGTCTCCCGCCTGGTCCACGATGGCGTGATGCGTGCGGTCTCCTGCCACCAGAGCGAGGCCTTCGAGGCAGCGCAGACGTTCTCAAGAACGGAAGGGATCATCGTTGCTCCCGAGGCGTCCCATGCGGTGAGATGTGCTATCGACGAAGCGATGAAGTGCAAAAAGAGCGGGGAAGAGAAGACGATCCTCTTCAACTGCACCGGGCATGGTCACTTCGATATGTCCGCGTACGATGCGTACTATGCAGGCCAGCTTGTGGACTACGAATACCCGGATGCCCTGATCCGGGAAGCGATCGGGCGCATCCCCAAGATACAATAAGCCAATAACACCATCCTTTTTTATGAAACGGATCGGCTTCATCGTCAACCCGGTTGCGGGCATGGGCGGATCGGTGGGGCTGAAAGGTACTGATGACCGGGTTGCAGAGGCGCGATCCCGGGGTGCGGTGCCGCAGGCCGGGAACCGGGCGGGAATCACCCTTGAACTGCTGAAGAAGGCGCCGGACCTGGAATTTCTGACCTGCTCGGGTGATATGGGGGAATCCGTCCTTACACGGGCCGGCCTGGCGAATTACCGTGTTGTCTATGCTGCTGAACGCGAGAGCTCGCGGGGGGATACCCAAGCTGCCGCCCAGATATTCCTGGATGAAGGTGTTGACCTCATCCTGTTCTGCGGGGGAGACGGGACGGCACGGGACATCTTCTCGGTTGTGGGCAGGACGATCCCCCTCCTTGGCATACCTGCGGGGGTGAAGATGTACTCGGGTGTCTTTGCCATCAATCCCGCCACTGCCGCAGAACTGGTCGCGGGGCCGGGAAAGACCGTGTTGCGCGACTCGGAGATCATGGATGTTGACGAGGAGGCATACCGGGCCGGAACGCTTGATACAAGGCTGTACGGGATTGCCCGTACCCCCACGATCCAGGGGATGGTCCAGCTCCCGAAGCAGGTGTACGAGGAGCCGGATGAGGAACGGGCAAAAGGCGAGATTGCGCAGTTCATGCAGGAAGTGATGCTTCCGGGAGCGCTCTATATCCTTGGAGCAGGGACAACCACAGAAGCGATCGCACGGTACCTCGGGCTAAAAAAAACCCTCCTGGGTGTGGATGTGATAAAGAACGGGAGGCTTGTTGCGCGGGATGCTGATGAAACGACACTTCTCCGGCTGACCGATGGTGAGAAAGATACCTGGATCATCATCAGTCCTATCGGTGCACAGGGGTTCATTCTCGGGCGGGGCAACCAGCAGATCAGTGCAGCCGTTGTGCGCCGGGCAGGGGTCGGGCATGTCATCGTGGTTGCAACCTCCCACAAACTATGGGAGACCCCGGAACTGCTGGTGGATACCGGGGATCCGGACCTTGACCGGGCATTCGGAGAATCCATTCAGGTGATCTGCGGGTACCGGCTTGCCCAGCGCAAACGGATCCGGCAGATTTCAGAGCAATAAAAAGGGCGTATGGGGATTCAGATTTGCAATCCCCGTCATTTTTTCCGAAATTATCCGAGCGGTGCTACCGTTCGTTTGTACATCTCGTTGAGAACCTGTGCAAGGCCTGCATAGATTGCCGAGAGGCCGCAGATGATTCCCTCGTACCCCGCGATCATGGTGATCGTGGCGTTTCCTGTTATATCCCCGAGCGCGAGGAGGAAGAACAGGATCGTGAGCGATCCAAAGACGAACTGTAGTGCCCGGTTTGCCCTGAGAGTCCCGATGAACATACCTGCGGTGAACAGTCCCCACATGAAGAGGTAGGCTGCCATTCCCTCCTTCGACGTTGCGTCCGCCAGCCCCATCTTCGGGAGGATGAGCAGGGCAACAAGCGTCAGCCAGAAGAACCCGTATGAGGTGAACGCGGTTGCCCCGAAGGTATTGTTCTTCTTCCACTCCTGGATGCCTGCAATGATCTGCGCAAGCCCGCCGTAGAAGATCCCCATGGCGAGGATCATTGATCCCAGTGCAAAGAACCCGGCGTTATGCAGGTTTAAGAGCACGGTGGTCATGCCAAAGCCCAGCAGCCCGAGGGGTGCGGGATTGGCAGTCAGATCAAGGTTTTTCACACTCGTTGCGATAGTCTGTGTATCCATCATCTCTCTCCGGTTTTTTTAAGCAGGGGCTACTCCGTATCCCCGTCTCTTTCCATCTTCGTTAGTCTATTCTTCCAGCGTAGAGATATCGCCGGGGTCCATGCCCATCTCTTTTGCCTTCAAGACCCGGCGCATGATCTTACCGCTGCGGGTCTTGGGCAGTTTCTCCACGAACTCGATCTCGTGGGGAACCGCGATGGGCCCGATCGTCATCCGCACGTGGTACGCCAGCTCCTGAATGAGCTTGTCACTGGGCTGATTCCCTACGCGCAGGATGACGAACGCTTTGATGGTGTTCCCTTTCATGGGATCGGGTTTACCGATCACTGCGGCCTCGGCAACGGCGTGGTGAGAGACCAGCGCACTCTCCACCTCTGCGGTGCCGATGTTGTGCCCGGCAACAATGATGATGTCGTCAGACCTGCCCAGCACCATGATGTAACCGTCCTTACCCTTGACTGCCAGATCCCCCGCGGTATAACAATCCTTGATCGTATACCAGTACTGCCGGTACCGCTCGTCGTTCTTGTACACCGTGCGGAACATGGATGGCCACGGCGCTTTGATCGCCAGGAATCCTCCTGTTCCCGGAGGCACGGAATTTCCGTCTTTGTCCACGACATCTGCGATCACACCGGGTATTGCCTTTCCGGCAAACCCCGGGCGCATTGGTTCTCCCACCATGGTGGTGATCATCTGCATGCCGGTCTCGGTCTGCCACCAGGTATCGATGATGGGGCACCGGTCTCTCCCGATTGCATGATGGTACCATACGAATGCTTCGGGATTGAGCGGTTCTCCGACCGATCCTATCACCCGCAGGGAACTCAGGTCATATTTGTTTGGCCACTCCTCTCCCATCTTCATGAACATCCGGATTGCAGTCGGGGCCGTGTAGAATACATTGATCTTCTGTTCCTCGACCAGTTTCCACCAGATGCCCGGGTCCGGGTAGTCGGGCGTCATCTCAGTCATGAAGACGGTGCCCCCGACAAGGAGTGGTCCGTAGACAATATAGCTGTGGCCGGTGATCCAGCCCGGATCGGCCGTACACCAGAAGATGTCGTTCTCCTTCAAATCGAAGACATGTTTCGTTGTGTAGTAGGTCCCGACCATGTAGCCTGCGCAGGTATGCACGATCCCTTTTGGTGATCCTGTTGAACCGCTGGTATAGAGCATGAACAGAAGATCTTCCGCATCCATGACCTCCGGCTCACAGGTGGCGGGAACACCCTCCATCAGCTCATAGAAATCAAGCTCGAAGTCCGGCCTGATATCGATCTGGGGTTCCTTTCTCCTCCGGTAGAGGATGAGGTGCTCCACACTCGGGGCGTTTAAGATCGACTCCTGGACGGTCGTGATCAGCGCGATCGCCTTCCCCCTGCGGATGGAGATGTCCGCAGAGATGACTACTTTTGCTTCTGCTTCCCTGATCCGCGTGTTGAGGGCTGTCACCCCGAACCCGGCGAAGACGACACTGTGGATGGCACCGATCCGTGCACACGCCAGCATGGCGATCATCTGCTCCGGTACCATGGGCATATAAATGCAGACCCTGTCGCCCTTCTTCACCCCGATCTTCTTGAGGCCGTTGGCAAAACGCATCACTTCCGAGAGAAGTTTCTGGTACGTGTAGATCCGTTCTGCACCGCCCTCACCCCTCCAGATGAGCGCAACCTTGTTGCGCCGGTGGTTCTTCACGTTACGGTCGAGACAGTTTGCGGAGATGTTCAGTTTCGCATTAACAAACCATTTCGCATAGGGATAGTCCCACTCTTTGACGGTGTCCCAGGGTTCTATCCAGTCCAGATCCTTTGCAATCTTCTCCCAGAATCCATCGGGATCTTTTAGGAATTCCTGATACGCCGTCTCATAATCCCCCACCCAGGAATTCTTCTTGTATCGCGGGTCAGGAGTATAGCGGACGTCACTCTCAACCAGCCTGACATCGAAGTCTTCGGTCATACGGTCTCCAATTCTACATTATTAATCATGTTAAACATCATATATAACAACTCTCTCTGCTTTATCCAGATGGTAGATAGTTCATAAATATATGATTTCCTGTAAATTCTTCCCGCACCATGAAAAGATAAAAACCGGGAACGGTATCCGGAATCAGGACGATATACGAAGGGTTATGTATCCGGGTTTTTCAATATAGCATTGATGCAAAAAAAGTTCAAGGGATGTCTGCTCGGTGCAGCGATAGGGGATGCCCTTGGCATGCCCAATGAGAGTGCGGCCCCCAACCTGAACAAGATGAAATATGGCTTCCGGCGTCCGTACAAAGGTCATCCCAACGAGGGACTGAATGCGGGACAATATACCGATGATACCCAGTTGATGATCCTCGTGGGAACACTTCTTGCGGATGGCCGGTTCAACGAGGACCGGTACGCAACGGCTCTCTGCGAACTTAACTCCCGGGGGGGCCTGCGCTTTCCCGATGGCTCCATCTCCGCTGCCTGCGATCATATGGCCAAAGAGAATGTTCTGCACAAGGGTGTGAAGTCGACCACCTCCGGCTGCCTGCCCCTCGCAATTCCCTTTGCCCTCACATTCCCGGACATGAACGAGGCCTGCGAACGGGCGGTCCGGGCCTGCAATGTTACCCATACCCACCCGGCTGCCCATGCCGCGGTCTCCACCCTTGTTACCCTGTTGTATCATGCCCTCCACGAATCGCCGGATGGGATCGAACGGGCCGTGCAGAAGGCAATGGCAGAAGACGAGGTTCTTGGCGGGAAGATCCGGAACGCACTGAACCTTGAACGGGACCAGATGGATACCGAGACGGCACTTCTGAAGATCGGCAACGATGTCTCGGTATTCCAGACCCTCCCGATTGCGTTCTTCTTGATCAAGAGGTATACCCACCCGCCCGATCTGCTCACGGTTTCTGCCAACACCGGGGGAAACACCGACACCATCGCCCTCATCTGCGGGGCCTATCTCGGCATCTCAAAGGGGATGGATATCCTTCCCGAGGATCTGATCAGCGGTCTTGAAGACCATGACCGGATTGCCCTTCTCGGCCAGCGGCTCCATACGATCTATGCACGAAAAAGCGAGTGATCACGCATCCTTTTTTTGTAAAAAAAAGAAAAATATTCGACCACTGACGGCAAGCCCCTCTAAAAAGCATTAAATTTTTATAACCGGATATCTGTGTATGAAAGTTGCGATTGTCGGGGCATCCGGCTATGCCGGTGGTGAACTGGTCCGTCTCCTTCTTCACCACTCTGCTGCCAAAGTTACGTGTGTCACATCGCGCAAACTTGCAGGCACCCCTCTGGATCAGGTCCATCCCCAGCTGAAAGGATTCACCGATCTCACCTTTGAGAATCCCGAGATCAACGCCATTGATGCCGATGTAGCGTTCCTCGCGGTCCCTCATACCGCTGCGATGACCTACGCTGGCAAGCTGCTCTCGCGCGGGATAAAAGTCATTGACCTGAGTGCAGACTACCGCCTGCCTAGGGATGTCTTTGAGAAGGTGTACGGCGTTCCCCACACCGACTACTTCCCGGCACCCTATGGTATCCCCGAACTCCACCGCAAGGATTGCATCAACGCGAAGTTCGTATCAAACCCCGGCTGCTTCCCCACCGGGGCCACCCTGGCTGCAGCGCCCCTTGCGAAATACGCCCACACGGTCATATTCGATTCCAAGAGTGGCGTCAGCGGAGCGGGTGACAATCCCTCGGCAACCACCCATTACCCGAATGTCGGGGATAATGTCGGGCCGTACAAACTGACAACGCACCGGCACCTAGCCGAGATGAAACAGGAGATCGCATTCCTCGGCTCGAAGGCAAAGGTCTACTTCACCCCCCACCTCGTCCCGGTCAACCGGGGGATCCTGACAACCGCACATATCCTGCTCAACGAGCCCATGGAGCAGAAAGAGGTGGAGAAGCTCTACCATGACTTCTACAAGAACGAATATTTCGTCCGGTACCAGAAGCCCATCCTCGCCGCGGTCCGCGGGAGCAACTTCTGCGATGTGATGGTCGAGAGCGAAGGCTCACGGGTCGTTGCCATCTCCGCCATCGACAATCTCGTCAAAGGCGCAAGCGGCCAGGCGATCCAGAACATGAACCTGATGTGCGGGTATCCCGAGAAGGACGGTCTTACCGGGGCCGGGATGCTACCCTGAGGTGCAAAAGGATGCTTGTTGACGATGCAATGACGAAAGATCCGGTGGTGTGCAGTACAGAAACCCCCCTCCGCGAGGTAGTGGCCCTCTTCCGGAAACATCACATCGGGGGTTTGCCGGTGCTGGAAGGAACAGATCTTGTGGGAATCGTCTCGGAATCCGATCTGATCTCCCTTCTTGAGACCGAGCGGATCTCCGATGATCTCTGGCTCCCGTCGCCGTTCGAGATAATCGAGGTACCGATCCGGGAGTACATCAACTGGGAGAAGACCAAGCACGCCCTGACCAACATCGGTGACATGCCGGTAAAAAAGGTGATGACGCACCGGGTGATCACGGCAACCGGGGACATGGATGTCGAAGCGGCCGCAGCGCTGATGCTCAAAGAGGGCATCTCCCGCCTGCCGGTCCTCAAGGGCACAAGGATTGTGGGGATCATCACCCGTGCAGATATCATCAACGCAATTGGATCATCATATACCGCACCTGAAGGAGCTGACAAGCAATGAAGACACGAAGTATCTGTGCAGTCAAGGGCGTGACTGCCTCGGGAATGAAGGAGGGCAAGTACGGCCTCGCCCTTATCAGGGCCAGTGGGACTGCTGCCGGGGTATTTACAGAAAACCTGGCCAAGGCGGCCCCCATCCAGCTGATGCGCACCCAGATCCGGAAAGGCCGGCTGGATGCCGTCATCGTCAACAGCGGGTGTGCGAATGCCTACACCGGGCAGAAAGGGTACGAGGATGCGGTCGTGATGACCGAGTACGCCAGCTCAGCTCTCGGGGTTGAACCGGCCCGGGTCGGTGTCGCAAGTACCGGTGTGATTGGCCGGTACCTGGATCTCCCCCTGATCCGGAAGCAGTGCGTTGCCATTGCCCCGAAACTCGCCTCGAACGCAGAAGCCGAGACCAATGCGGCCAACGCGATCATGACCACGGATACGTATCCCAAGCACGCCCTCGTGGAGAAGGAGACATTCACGATCGCCGGTATCACGAAAGGCAGCGGCATGATCGCCCCGAACATGGGAACCATGCTCGCGTTCATCTATACCGATGCAGAGATCGAGGCAAAACCCCTAAAGGACGCCCTGAAACTCGCGACAAAGCGGTCGTTCAACCGGGTTGTGGTTGACGGCGACACGAGCACGAACGACATTGCTCTCGTTACGGCAACCGGGGAATCCGGGAAAGTCAATGAGACGGAGTTTTCCGCGGCGCTCGAAGAGTGCTGCCGCCTGCTGGCAAAGCAGATCGCCGCTGACGGTGAAGGCGCCACAAAACTTCTTGAGGTCACGGTCACAGGGGCAAAGAAGGAGACCGATGCAGCAAAAGTCGCCCGCACCATCATCGAATCACCCCTTGTGAAGACGGCGGTATACGGCGAGGACCCCAACTGGGGCCGGGTTGTTGCAGCAGCAGGACGGGCCCGGGTGAAGTTCGATCCCAACGCCGTCTCGCTCTGGATCAGCGATGGCAGCAAGAAGTTCCCCCTCGTGAAGTCCGGTGAGATCATCGCCGATCTCGTTGCTGCCAAGAAGGCGATGCACGGCAAAAAAGTGGTCTTCATCCTTGACCTTGCTGCGGGGAAAGAGGAGGCCACCGCATGGGGCTGCGACCTCACCGAGCGGTACGTGGAGATCAACGGGAAGTACACAACATGAAACGCGAAGACGTGCTTATGGAGGCACTCCCCTACATCCAGCAGTTTCACGGTAAGACCATCGTGATCAAGCTCGGCGGCCATGCCATGGTCGATCCCGTGGTGCTGGAGAATGCCATCCGGGATGCCGTGCTCCTGCATTACGTGGGTATCCGCGTGGTGCTCGTCCATGGCGGCGGTCCTGAGATCAGCGAGAAGATGAAACAGATGGGCAAGGAGTCGGTCTTTGTCGGTGGCCTGCGGGTGACCGATACGGAGACTTTGGAGATCGCCCAGATGGTGCTGGTTGGCAAGATCAACAAGGGGATCATCTCCCTGATCGCCAAGTGCGGCGCCAAGGGCGTCGGTCTCTCGGGCAGCGACGGGAACCTGATTTTGGCCAAGAAGATGGATCTCCAGAAGATCGAGGTGGGAGGCGTTCAGAAGGAGGTAGATCTCGGCCATGTCGGTGAGATCGAATGCATCGATCCCACGCTCCTCAACACCCTGCTCGACAAGGACTATATTCCGGTCATCTCCCCGATTGCCATCGATACGCATGGGGGCAGCCTGAACATCAATGCCGATACCGCGGCCGGAGATATTGCCATTGCGCTGCATGCCTACAAGCTCGTCAACATGACCGATGTCGATGGCGTCATGGACAAAGACCGCACGAAGGTCTTCCGGAAACTGACCGTCCGCGAGGCAAACGACCTCCGGAACTCCGGTGCGATCGGGGAGGGCATGATCCCGAAGGTCCAGTCCGTGATCAAGGCTGTTGAGAACGGGGTTGTCTTTTCCCATATCATCAACGGCAATACCGAACATAACCTCATCCTCGAGCTCTTCACGCATGAGGGGGTCGGGACGATGATCTCCCGCTCCTGATTTTTTTTAACGCCATTTTATTATCGGATGACGCGGTAACAAGCTACTGGAATTGCCCCAATGGATAAGACACTGACGATCGCAATAACTGTCCTCGCGCTCCTCATCATTGCCGGTATTGCGGTGGTTTTCACTGGTCTACCGGTCCAGCAAGGCACCATCCTGAAAGATGGCGGGGGAGTGCCCGCCGATACTACCATTTCTCGCAGCGGTACGGTCAATGCCATCTATTTTTACGGCGATGGTTGTGTCCATTGCGCAAAAGTCGAACCCTTCATAGAACGCCTGGAAGAAAAATACCCCGAGCTCCGTCTTGAAAAACTGGAAGTGTACAACAACGCCACCAACCAGCAGCGGTTTGTTGCCTCAAACCAGCAGCATACTATGACGAATACAGGAGTTCCGGAGATTGTTATCGGGAACACGGTTCTTTTGGGAGAGGTCCAGATTCAGGATTCTTTCGAGACACAGATCCTTCTTGAAAAAGCACGAAGTGAATCATCCGGCCCGTCTTCGCTGACAGCGGCACCTTCTTCCTCGCAACTTCCCGCCCTCACCCCTCAGATGGTGATCGTGCCGGCGCTCATTGACAGCCTCAACCCCTGTGCCCTATCCGTCCTCATCTTTCTCTTGATCTCCATCGCCGCTGCCGCAAACCGGCGCCGGATCCTGATCATCGGCGGCTCGTACATTGCGGCGGTCTTCCTCTTCCACCTGCTTGTGGGAATCGGTATCTTTTCCGTTGTCTCCTTCTCTGGAATCTCCAGGATCTTCTCGCTTGCCGGGGCGGCAGTTGCCTCACTCCTCGGTCTTGTCACGCTCGCTGACGTGGCCCGGAACCGGGACACCTTTTTCCTCTCCGTCCCGAGCTCCGGCAAGGGCGTCATGGCCCGCTATATCCGGCTGGCCTCGGTGCCCGCGGCCTTCAGCCTCGGAATCCTCGCCGGGCTGCTCGGGTTCTCCTGCACCGGGGGGATCTATATCAGCATCCTCGCCCTCATGGGAACGAGCATGAGTTTGACCGCCGGGCTGCCGTACCTCCTCCTCTACAATATCGTCTTTGTCCTGCCGCTGGTGCTCGTGACACTTCTTGTCGCGTACGGCCTGTCACCGGAGCGGGCGGATACGTGGCAAAACGAGCACAAACGGGCGCTCCGCCTTGCCATCGGGCTCGTCATGGTTGCCCTCGGTATCGTGATCTTCCTTGGCTGGTTTGGGTAACTATAAAAAAGTCTGACTGGTGGTGATCTCAGGAGCGTCCCCGCTGGCGCTCCTCGCTCATCGCAATGAGAATCTCGAAGATCTTTTTTGTAGCAGCAGGGTCAATTCCATTCGTTTCAGCCTCGCGTGAGACCGTTTCAAGAACCACCGCTACCCGCTTTTGATCGTGGATCGAGATTCCCTCCCGTTGTTTTATCTCCGCCACCTGGTTTGCCAGTTCCTGCCGTTTTGCAATGAGGCGGATGATGGCGGTATCCACCATCGAGATCTGGGCCCTCACCTGATCGAGCGACATACCATGTACATTCCCGGGTGGTTTCATAAACGTAATCCTTGCAAGTACCCGGATACCAAAGAAAATATCAGTAGAGATCCCATCTGATCATGAGTCCTTATGTTCGAACGTATCAGCCGGCGTGAAGAAGCAGATCTGTTTGTTGCCTGGATGGCAATCGCACTCTCGTTTACCATCATCAAAATTGCCCCGTATGGAATTCTTGGGCCGGTTGCAGCCATTGCACCGCTGCCGGCGTTGATCTATTTCGGGATCGCGCTTCTGACCGTCGGGATCGGGTTCCTGCTCCACGAGATGGCCCATAAGTTCATGGCGATCCGGTTCGGGTACTGGGCGGAGTTTGTCAAGGACAACACCATGCTCCTCATAGCGGTCGTTATGGCGGCGATGGTCGGGTTTGTCTTTGCCGCGCCCGGAGCAACGGTGATCTTCTCCCGGGACGGCCGGACCTTAACGCTCAAAGAGAACGGGATCATCTCGGCGGCAGGCCCCGCCATCAACCTCGTCCTGTGTGTTGTCTTTGCAGCCCTGCTCTTCCTTGTCGGGGGAGTTGCCACCATCAAAAATGGAAATATCCTGGCCATCCTCGGGCTTGCCGGTATCCAGATCAATGCCATGCTCGCAGCGTTCAATCTCCTGCCCATCAGCATCCTTGACGGGAGGAAGATCCTTGCCTGGAACGCGGCGGTCTTCATCGTCCTGATCGTGGCAGCGTTCGGCACGCTCATTGCTTCGTTCTATTATCTAATCTGAACAATCAAAAAAAAATTCCCCAATTATCCGTCCTTTTTTTGGGTTTCCAGCACTGCCACCACCTGCTGCCCTTTGCGGAATGCCTCGTCAAGGGCGGTAGGGTGGTTTTTGATCCCCTTGTACTCGTCCATATTGTTCGCAACGATATTGTCATAGTATTCGAACCCGGCATCGTGGAAGAGCGCGGTGAGAGAGGGATACGCCCCGTCAAACACACGGTCCTGGTTCTGGCCTGCCGTTGAGATGAAGACCCCTTTGTGGCGGGCAAGGTGCTCGGGTGAGAACGCGAGCGTCCTGGTGACAAACCGCCGGGCCCAGAGATACTGCCCCCGGTCAATGAACCCCTTGAGCTGGGCGGTGATCCCCATGCTGTAGATCGGGGATGCCACCGCAACGCAGTCGGCAGCCATCATCCGGTCGAAGAGTGGCGGGGCAGCGTCTTTGACAATGCAGTTGCCATCCTTATGGCAGGCATTGCACCCCCGGCAGGGCGTGTAATCGAGGTCTTTGAGAACCACCTTCTCCACGCTCGCCCCTGCGGCCTCGGCCCCTTCAAGGAACCGGTCGAGCAACGTCTCCGTGTTGCCGTGCCGGTGCGGGCTTCCTGAAATTCCCAGTACCGTAACCGTCATCATACCTCAGGCTGCAAGCCGTTGTTTCAGTTCCGCAAGCAGGTTCTTCCCGAGCGCTGTGGCATCAGTTTTTGCAGTCGGGTGGCGTTCGATCGCCCCCTTCTCGTCCACGTTGTTGATCATCAGGTAGCTGATATCCGCGTCTTTGATGTCTATCACGTGGTAGAAGCACTTCACCGAGGGAATGGCGGCATCGAAGACGTGCGGCCAGTCCTGGCCGGCACTGGCAAGAAAGACCCCGAGGCGTTTTCCCTTCCGCTCGGGAGGAATGACCGGCAGGTTCAAAACATACTTCCGCGACCGGAAGACCTGCATCCGGTCGATGAGGGCCTTGGGCGGGGCAGCGATGCCCATGCAGAAGATCGGGGAGGAGAGCAGGATGATATCCGCCTCGATGATCTTGTCGTGGTAGATGTCCATCCCGTCGCGCTGGATGCACTTGTTGAGCTTCTCGCAGGCATTGCAGCCCCGGCAGATATGGATATCTGCTTCAGTGAGCGGGACTTTCTCGATTGCGACATCCCTATCTTCAGCCATCGATGCGAGTACCCAGTCCAGCAGCGTCTCCGAGTTCCCGTGCCGGCGGGGGCTGCCGGCGAAGGCAAGGACCTTGATTGTCATCACACTGTTGTTGTCACCGGCAGTAAAAAAGATGTGGATGATGCCGGTGAACAAGGGCCGGTCAGGTTCGCGGGCCGTACTGTGCGTTCCGGAACCGGATCAGCTCGTTCGTGAACTCGCCCAGGTACTCGTCCATCGAGAGGCTGCCCTCCTCAAAGACACAGTCGCCTTCTTCCACAACTTTGGTGATCATGTCCCGGGTGGGGAGGACGAGATCGATCGTCACGCCGGACTTTGCCGATCCCCGGATCAGGGCCTCGCGGAAGAGCCCGATGCAGTACGCGATCCGGAACTTGTAGCTGTGGCGGGTTTTTTCGAGATAGCCGGCAACCCGGTCGGTCTCGATCCTCAGGAAGTCGTCGAGGATTTTTTGATCTTTGCACTTCCCGAGCATGTACTTGTAGTGGGCGTACGGGTACATCTCCTCCAGTTCTGCCGGGACGATCCCGCAGGTGCCGAAGATGACCACATGGTACTGGGGCTCGGAAAAGACCTGCGAGATGATCATCCGGATCAGCTGGTGGCTCGGGCTCGCGCTGTAGGGTTTCCGCACCGCACAGGGCATGAAGATGGCAATGTCTTTGGGCGCAACCTCGTACTTATCGATGATGTACCGGTACGATTCCTCGAACTCCGGCAGGTAGAACGGGGGATCGGTCAGGATCGGCTTCTCGGTTCCGGGGGGGTTCCCGTCAGGTGCTGCCATCGTCTTCCATACCAGATCGCCCCGGGACAAGATGAAACCCGCGATCGCTTGGGAATGGAATTAAAAAAAAAAGGGTTGACCTTAAATTTTCTTGAAGCAGAGGTACCAGTCCTTGTACTCGTACCCCTCGGTCGGCCGCTTCTCCATCTCGGCCGTAGTCTTTGGCGCCGGGACAACCACCTTGTCGCCCGGCTGCCAGTTGGCCGGCGTCGAGACCTTGTACTTGTCGGTGGTCTGGAGCGCTTTTATGAGCCGGATGATCTCGGGCATGTACCTCCCGTTCTGGAGGGGATAGTAGATCATGGCCCGCATGATCCCCTTGTCGTCGATGAAGAAGACGCACCGGACCGCGGCAGTCGTGCTCTGGTTCGGGTGGATCATCCCGTACTTCTTTGCCACGTTCATGTTCAGGTCGGCGATGATCGGGAACGGGATCTGGACCCCCATCTTCTCCTTGACCGCATGCACCCATCCCAGGTGGGACGAGACGCTGTCCACCGAGAGGCCGAGCAGCTGGACGTTCAGCGCCTTCAGCTCGTCATGGATCTCCGTGAATGCCAGGAACTCCGTGGTGCAGACCGGCGTGAAATCCGCCGGGTGGGAGAAGAGTACTACCCATTTCCCTTTCAGGCTTGAGAGCGTGATCGGGCCATGAGTTGTCTCTGCTGTGAAGTCCGGGGCCTGCTCTCCGATGATCGGGAATGAAACACATTGATCAGTATCCATCGTCATGTACCCCTTACTTCTTCATCACTTCATCGAGCTGGGCCTTGCCGTATACGTAGGCAGGCATGCCCGAGAGGAGGAAGGTGACACGGAGCGCCTCTTCCACTTCCGCTTTCGTCACGCCAAGGTTCGCTGCCCCGGCCAGCTGGGCGCGGACTGCGTGCTGGTCCCGGAGGGCGGCTGCGATCGCGATCGCGATCAGCTTCTTGGTCTTCTTGGTGAGCTTGCCGTCATCCCAGATGTGGTTCTCGAACTTCATCACGAGCTCGAACATCTCGGGGTCGTTCGTGGTCAGTTCCTTAAAGAACTTCGGGACTTTGCCGATCTTCTTCTCAAGGCTCTTGAGATCCTTGTCGGTCTTCTTTACCACCGGCTTCTTTGCCGGTACTTTCTTCATTGCTGGTTTTTTCACTACCATAATTTCACTCCTCAAGTTGCATTGGTTCTCCGCAGCAGATCAGTTCTCCGCCGCCGGACTCTTTCACGATCACAACATTCCCGCAGATATCACAGCGGAAGATCTGTCCTTCTTTGGATACGTTTACCATAATGACTGCTCATGGGGGCCGGAGAACCGGCCCGGACACCCTGCAACAGAGCGTCCTTGTGCCTGCTGCCGGACTCCGGCACCAGTATTCATAACCGCAGTACGCCTGTCAAAAAATGAGAGATGGCTGGCAGTATCAGCCGCGTTTTGGCGGGTGCTTGGCATCCTCGGGCGTCTTGATGTCCGGGCGGATGTGGGTCATCGGGAAACACTGGTACTCTGCGCAGGAGCAGGCAGGACACTTCCTGAGATCCTGCTCGCTCTTGTCAAGGCTCAGTTCCTTTCCGCAGTCGATACAGACATATTTTCCCGGGCCTACTTTATGGCCAGCATGGTAGGTCTTCTGTTCGGTCAGAATTATCACCAGAACTCTCATTCATTTGAAAGATATATATGAGTTGTGATGGTACCTGTTCCCGCACGGGTGCCGGACCCGTGTGAAGAGAAAATTACGGGTACTGTTTGCAAAACTATATGACGCAACTATCTCCAGTTGTAGTATGGCTGGCAGGATAATCGGGATCCTGGGGAGCCCCGTCTCCGATGGAAATACGGCATATCTGCTGGACCGGGCGCTGAAAGGGGCAGAGGATGCAGGTTGTACAATCGAGAAGATCGCGGTAACCACTCTCAGTTTTGAGGCCTGCGAGGAGATGATGTTCTGCAAGGACCATGAGACCTGTATCATGGACGACGATATGCAGGCGTTGTACCCGAAGTTCCGAAATGCAGACGGGATCATCCTTGCCACACCGGTGATGTTCATGGGCATTCCCGGGAAGCTCAAGTCGTTCATGGACCGGTTTCAGGTCTTTTACATGGCCAAGTACATGAGGAAGAAGTCCCTTGTTTCAAACGAGAAGAAGGCTGTACGGAAGGCGCTGTTCATCAGTATTGCGGGCATGAATGTTCCGGACGTGTTCGTTGGTGCCAAACATTCAGCAGAGGCATTTTTCGATATCATTGACTGCCCGTACTGGGACGATCTTTTGATCAGCGACATGGACACCATCCGCGATGTCAAGATGCACCCCCTGCTTCCCGAGGCTGCCTACAACAAGGGACTCGCACTCGGCAAGGCGCTCAACCCGTGAATACATTGAATAAATTCTCTTCTTGTTTTCTGGCCTCATTGCGCGGAACCGTTAATCGATCTGGATCGTTTTAGACCAGGCCGCGTTCCCGCATGCTCAGGTGCCCGGTCTTGGTCACGATCACGTGGTCGATGAGCTGGATACCCACGAGAGATCCGGCCTCTTTGAGCTGGGCGGTGATCGCGATGTCCTGGCTGCTCGGCTCAAGCGAGCCCGACGGGTGGTTGTGCACGCAGATGATGGACGCTGCCCGGTCGGTGATGGCATCGGCAAACACTTCCCGGGGGTGGACGAGGCTGTGGTTCAGGAGCCCGACCGTGATGACCCGGTTGCCGAGCACCTCGCCCGCCCCGTTGAGCGTGATGCAGCAGAAATGTTCCTGCCGCTTGTTGCGGAGATGGGCGATAAGCGGAAGGATATCCTCGGGTTTTGTCACCCGGGCTTCCGGGGAGGCGGGTGCATAGTACCGCCTTCCCATCTCAAAACAGGCCATGATCTGGGAGGCCTTGGTGGGCCCGACTCCCCCGATGGTCAGGATATCCTCGTACCGGACTGCTTTTCTGTCCTGGAAGAGTTCGTTGATCTCTTTAGCCAAAACCCGGACATCCTTTCCCTTTGTCCCCCTGCCGAGGATCGCCTCGATCAGTTCCGTATCCGAGAGTGCCGCTACCCCTTTCTTTGCGATCTTCTCCCGCGGCCGGTCCTGTACCAGGACATCCTTCATCTTCTTCATGGCATCACGTTCCGCACCGGGAGGACCATCGGACACTCCACCCCGGCCCCCCTCCCGCCACTGCCCGATACCAGTGTTCTCTCGTTATTTATGTTAAAATATTCCCTTTGCACGATTCCGGGCTCCCCCGTCTGGTTCGAGGATCGTGTGTCGCATAAACAATGTTTAAATGAACACATCGCCATATGATTTTCTCATGGCAACCATGGACAATGCAAAGGAGGCGTTTGCCGGCGAGTCGCAGGCAAACCGGAAGTACCTGGCGTTCTCAGAGAAGGCCGCGGAAGAAGGATTCAAGGGTGTGGCCACCCTCTTCAAGGCCGCATCAGAGGCCGAGGCGATCCATGCAAAGAAGCTCCTCAAGGTGTTGTCCGGCGTCGGGACAACGGTCCAGAACCTTGAGGGAGGCATTGCGGGGGAGACCGAGGAATCAGACACCATGTATCCCGGGTTCATCAAGACCGCAGAGAGCGAGAACAAGACCGATGCAGTCCTTGCCTTCACCTATGCGATGAAGGCTGAGCAGGTACATGCCGGGCTCTACAAGAAGGCGCTCGCTGCGGTGAAGGCAGGTCACGACCTCGGCAGGGAGAAGGTCTTCCTCTGCCCGGTCTGCGGCAACATCGAACTGGGCAAGGCTCCCGACAAGTGCCCGATCTGCGGGGTCTTCGGCAAAAAATTTGTAGAAATTACTCTCTAACTTTTTCTTTTTTTTTTAGGGCTCTTCGGGAGTATCTTCGGGTGCCGGATCTTCCTGCGCACTGGTTGTTGCGGTCTTTTGGGTCTTTCTCCGGTGCAGCCAGATCACCACCACGAGCACGGCAATCAGGGTTGCCCATGAGGCCGAGTAGATGACGATGCCGGGATTTGCAAGAATACTCTTGGGAATGATCTCGGAAGGACGCACCATTGGCTCAACGCACCGGAACTCCACATCAACGCTTGCCGGGAAGCGGTACTTCCCATCATAATACCGGATCGTTACCGTGGCCTCCCCCGAATGGATGACGCCTTCAACGGGAGCGTTGTTGGTGTTGGGAAATGCGATCGACCGGTCTACGCGGGTGGTTTTGTCAGCGATCTCGACGTACCAGGCATCCGGGTAAGCTTGCGAATACCGGTCGCGTGCCGTCACAACCAGTGCCGATCCCGGGGGCACGGAGACCTGCCAGGTTCCGTTCACCCCGATATCTGAGAAGAGGAGGGTTTTTGTGACAGATTCGCCGGGCGAGAGATGCAGCGAACCGGAGCTTGCCCTGCAGGCCGGGACCGATGAAGAGATATTTGCCGATTCCATCATCGGTGTTTTTGGCTCTGCCGAACAGCGGAACCGGTCATCCATCACCTGGCTGTATTCCAGTGCCGTATCATAGATCCTGACCTCGTCCAGCCCCCCCTTGAGGTATTGCGGGCAGGACGTGTCCGGCTCTGCCCCGGTTCCCGCATCGGCTCCCAGGGTGACATAATTGTCGTACTCGTACTGGATGGGGCCCGAGGCATTGGCCACGTTCCTCAACGATCCGTCAAGGTAAATTTTCACAGTCTTCCCGTCATAGGTCCCTGTCACGTGGTGCCACTGGCCGGGTGTGATCCCCTCGTGCTGGACCGGCACGGAGACGAGACCCGACCTCTCGGTATCGATCACCCACCACAGGTCATTGCCATCCCCGAAACCGAGCAGATATCCCCCGTCACGGTAGGTAGAGACCAGGGTCTGGGCATCGAACGAGTTTACGTAGAACCAGGTTGAGACCGTGATCGCATCAACCGGGTGATTTGAGCTGGAGAATGGAATGGTGACGTGACTGCCGTTGCCATTGAACAGGAGTGCCCTCCCGCACCCCCCGCTGTTGATACGGGTTGCCCCGGTGATGCTCCCGGTACTGCCATGCCCGGATGAATCGAGGGCCAGCGTGCCGGACCCCTCGTTGAAATCCTGCTGGACCACCGGCTCTGCCCAGGTGCCGGTTGCCGCAGATACCGCTGCCATGCTGAACGAAAAAACCAGCAGTACCACACACAGTACAAGACAGGATCTGAACCTTCCAGGAACCGGGGCGTTCTTTATCATCTGCTTCCAATGGTGTATTGGGACTGGATTAAAAAGAAGATTGCGCTGCCCGTTCACCATGGTGCCGTTCTGTCCCGTTCCAAAATTTTATATTTTTTCGCACCATGTACCGCTTGATGACCCGCGTCACCGTGTATTCAACGAAAACGTGTCAGTACTGCCGGATGGCCAAGGCACTGCTGGAACAATATGGTGTGCCGTATGAGACGATCGATGTCGGTGAGGATGAGGCTGCGGCCCGGAAGATGATCGAACTCTCCGGCCAGCGGGGCGTGCCCGTGATCACGGTTGACGACGAAGTGATCGTCGGGTTCGATGCCCAGCGCCTGAACGAACTCTTCGGTACCGCGGTGGAGTCCGATATTGCCGACGTGCTGATCATCGGGGCCGGGCCGGCGGGACTCACGGCAGGGGTCTACTGCGCCCGAAAGATGCAAAACACGCTGATCGTCAGCGAGAATATCGGGGGGCAGGCACTGGAGTCGTGGGCGATCGAGAACTACATGGGCTACCGGATGGTGACAGGCGAGGACCTGATGAAGAAGTTCGAGGAGCAGGTGCGGACCCTTGATATCCGGCTGGAACTCGACCGGGTGATCGCGATCCGGAATGAGGAGGATATCTTTGAGGTCCGGACCGCCGCGGACAAGATCTTCCGGGCGCGTAGCATCATCCTCACGCAGGGCAAGAAACCCCGGATGCCCGGCGTGGCGGGTGAGGAGCGGTACCTGGGCCGGGGCCTCTCGATCTGTTCTACCTGCGACGGCCCGCTCTACAAGGGAAAGCGCGTGGCCGTGGTGGGCGGGGGCAACTCCGCGATCCAGACGGCGCTTGAGATGAGCGATGTTGCCACATCGGTGAGTTTGATTGTGCGGAGCAGTATCCGGGCCGATCCCGTGTACACCGAGAAACTTGCCTCAAAGAAGAACATCACGGTCCATACCGGGACGCAGGTGTCTGCATTCCATGGCGACAAGTTCCTGAGCGGCATCACCATCAGGGACGGGAAGGGTCAGGAGCAGCAGATCGATCTTGACGCGGTCTTTATCGATATCGGCTGGATGCCGAATACGGATATTCTCGAAGGGTTCGTTGACTTAAACGACCATAAAGAAGTGATTGTGGATGTGAACGGCTGCACGAGCCGGCCCGGCATCTTTGCCGCGGGGGATATCACGAACGCGAAGAGCAAGCAGATCATCATTGCCGCGGGCGAAGGGGCGAAGGCAGCGCTCGAGGCCTACGAGTACCTGATGAAGAAGTGAAACGCGGGGATAATTCCCCATCCTTTTTTGAAGATCGTCTGATGGATATACGGAAGATTCCCTACCGGTACCGGTTATCCTGATTTATGAACGGTGCCGGCCTTCATGACAAAACTGACCTTCTCCATCACTGTGATATCTTCGAACGGGTTGCCCGAAACCGCAATGAGATCCGCAACCTTCCCGGGTGCGAGTGTTCCGAGTTCAGGGCGCATCAGCATCTCCGCAGCAACACTCGTTGCAGCACGGAGGGCCCGTACGGGGGAGATCCCGTTTGCCACCATCTCGCCGAACTCGACTGCACCGTTGACGCTGTAGGAGAGAATGCCGAGGTCGGTACCAAACGCGATCTTTACTTTGCTTTCTTGGAGATTTCTGGCATTTTCGATCAGGACGTCCTTGTACATCCGCATCTTCATCTTCTCATACGGGTTGTTTCCAGTCGATTCCCAGAAAACCTCGCTGTCCGCGAACCGGGCTGATCTCACCCCCGCATACTGGGTCGGGACGAGGAAGACTCCCTTCTCCTCGATTAACCGGAGTGTCTCCTTCGAAGCCATGGCCCCGTGCTCAACCGACCGTATACCGGCAAGGACCGCCATCCTGACCGCTTCGTCCCCGTGAAGATGGGCAGATACCGGCCGGTGGTACTGGGTGGCGGTTGCGACAAGGCTCTCCATCTCTTCCTGGGTGTACCCGACATCGACCGGATCGTCAGAGGGGGAGGAAAAGCCGCCGGATGCGGCAAACTTGATCCATTCGGCACCCCACTTGATCTCTTCCCGGACTGCTCTTCGGATCTCATCGGGACCATCGGCGAGGTTGTTCTGCCAGCCCTTACTGTCGGGGGAGAGGATCGCGGTGGCATCCATGTGGCCGCTCCGCGCAGAGAGCATGTGACCGGAATTGAGCAGCCGCGAGCCCGGAATGAGCCGCTGCTCAACGGCCATCTTTACGTCCCGGACGGTGTACCCGTGGAGATCCATATCCCCGCAGTCCCGGACGGTGGTGAACCCGTTCATCAGGTGTTTCTTGAGTGCCTCGGCACCAAGGAGGGCCTTGTACCCTCCCGAATAACTCCAGAAACTCCCCATCATCTCAGGCCGCAGGGTGATGTGGACGTGGCAGTCGATGAGGCCGGGCATCACCATGCGGTCTGATAGATCGATCACGTGGGCGCCGGCAGGCGCCCTGATACTCGTGTCCAGGTGCGTGATCGTCCCGTTCTCGATAAGAATCTCTCGGGGGCCGAGCGGCTTTTCGGCAACCCCGTCCCAGACATCTCCGGCCCGGATGATGGTCGCGGTCATGGGATTGCCCCCATAATTCCGGTCTTCCGTCTCGTACCTGTCTGCACGATGATATGTTCAGTATCTCTGGAGTATTGTGCCATCTGTAATCCTCCCTGAATGGTCAATGGGAAAAATTAATTGTGTACCGTATGCAGAGAATCGCCATAAATCACCCTGTTCTCTCTTATGAATGTAATAAAACAATAGTGATCGGGACCGGGCGTGTCCCCATTAATCCGATGGCCCAATTCGTTTCATCCGGCAGAACGACCCGAGGATCTCGCCCACGAAAACCCCGCAGATGACGGCGCCGATGATTGCGAACACCTGGAACAGGGCGCCGATCCCGGCAACGACCCCGCCGGTGTTCAGCAGGTACAGCGCCTGGATGAAGTCATAGCCGGGTACCAGCATGAGGACTGCGGGGAGCAGGATGGTGGAGAGCGTTGTCCTGAACCGGTTGGCGGCAATTCTTGCATACACGGTGAGGATGATCGCCCCGAGGAAAAACCCCTGCCAGAAACCGAGCGTGTTCCCTGCCTGCATTCCCGCCCAGAGGAGAAGGCCGCAGATGATGAGCAGCCAGAAGCGGGAGGGGGAGACGCCGAACAGGATGCCGTTGCTCACCAGCAGGAAGGGGATGAAGATCCAGACCAGAACCGGCGAGACACCGTTCAGAGGCCCGGCCGTTGCGGCGGGGAGGATGTACTGGACAATGCCGATGCCAAGGAAGGTTCCTATCAGAAGTTTTACGCAGACCACGAGGGCATTCATGAAGTAAATGATACCGGAGAGGGTCTCGCCCATGATGATCTCCCGTGGGGCGATGGTGATGCCAAAGCCCGGGATGTAGATGGTGAGGGCACAGACTGTTACGGCCACGATGTGGATGCCCGGCACTCCTGCGGCGATGATCGATGCGAGAACCGCAATTAGCAGTGAGATGACCACTTCCCGGGCATGCTCAAACTGGGGGATCTTTACAACCTGCATCTCGATACCGCAGGCGATGATGCCCAGGGCTCCCCCGATCAGGATCTCGAGTGCGGAGATGCCCATGAGCGCCCCGAAGCCCGCACCGGCCAGAAAGAATGCAACTGCCTTTGCCGGGCTGGTATAAAGGGGCTGAGCCTGTTCGATTGCCCTGAGCCGCACGAGCCCCTCCGCGGGGCTGGCCCGGCCGGCTTCCACGTCCTCGATAAGATCCCGCGTCCATTCGAGACGGGTCATATCGTACACCGGGTCCATCGATGTCGCAATGTGGATCGTCTGGTGATCGGTATGGTTCTGCCAGATGGCGATCGTCCGGGAGCTGGGTGTTGCAAGGATCTCGCCATTCAGTCCCAGGGTCCTGATGACATGGAGCAGGGTCCTGTCCATATCATGGGAATGGCCGCCGTACAGGTCAATGGCCTTTGCCAGGGTCGTGATGAACCGGACCGAATCGTCAAAATAGTGCGGATCAAGGGCTTGATCTTGTTTGGTATCAGCAGTACCCGGTTCGGTCATAGGTCTCTCATCAGAATTCTCGGGGGCCTTTAGCCCTGCACGGGTACCGGTCTTTTTCGGTACAACTCATCATCATATTTTTGCTGATGCTATTAATCCCTCTGGCAGGTCCGTGAGCAGGGAGGAGGGGCGGTCATCGGATCCGGGGAAAATACAGAAGGCCGGTTTTTCCGGAAATTGTTATGAGAACAATAAAAAAAAATTACTGATTACCGAAACGCGACTTCAGTTCTTCGATCCCGCTGCGTTCTTCCGGTCCTTCTCGCGGTACCCTTCGAGCAGCACCGTCGCGATATTCTTCACCGGCTTATCGGTGTGCCCGGCAATGTGGAACTCGCAGAACGGGCAGGAGGTGATGACAATATCTGCACCGGTCTTTGTGATCTCCTCCCCTCTCCGTTTCCCGAGCGCCGCCGCCTCCTCCGGGTTCCCGGCCCGGACACCGCCGCCGCTCCCGCAGCAGATGGACGGCATCTCCACGAGATCCACTACCTGACGGATCAAATCGCGGGGCTGGTCGCGGATGCCCTGCCCCCGCAACAGGTGGCAGGGGTCGTGATAGGTGGCCTTCACGGGCAGCCGTGCCGGAGGCTCGATCCCGTACTTTGTCAGGATCTCGTTGAGGTCAAGCACTTCGAACGGCGTCCGGTAATCGTTCTTGAGCGTGGAGCCGCAGCCGGCGCACATGGTCAGGACGGTATCGATCTTCCGGAACACGAACGTCTCGATGTTGCGCCGCTTGAGTTCGTCCACGAACGCGAGCTGGCCGGTCCGGATGAGTGGCGACCCGCAGCAGATCTGTTCCCTTGGAATGATCACCCGGATGCCGTTTCGCCGCAGCACTTCCATGGCATCGAGGGCCGACTGCTGCTGCCGGAGGTTGTACATGCAGCCGACAAAGAACCCGATCGTGGCCTTCACCGGCCCGTCCGGGGTGATCACGCTTCCGGCCTGTTCGAGGAACGTGGGGCTGGTGCGGGGAATGCTCCGGCCGGTCTCCTCCACGAGTGCTGCTACTTCCTTGTGCCGGGGCAGGGTGAGCCCGCGCTTGTTCGCGTGCGCCCGGAGCTTCTCGATCGCCTTTGACGGGGTCTCGATCGACTTCGGGCAGACCTTCCAGCAGGCCTGGCAGGTGGTGCAGAAGAAGAGGCCGTCCCGGACCGCATCGGTGATCCGGTCGCCATTGTCCCGCGGGTCGAGGACCAGCCGCATCTCCTGCCGCATCGCGGTCGGGCCGATGAACTTTGTCACGTCCATTGCAGGACAGGCCGAGACACAGCAGAGGCACTCGATGCAGTCCTTCAAGGGTTTTATCGCATCGATCTCGGCCTTCTTCGGGAGCACGACCTCCTTCCTGGGCATGAGGGAGGCGATCTGGTCGAGGCGTGGCACGAGATCGGTCACGAGATCCTTCTTCACGGTCAGGTTCAAAGGCTCGATCGTGATCCCGTCTTTTGCCTCTTCCATGCAGGCCAGCACCGGCTCGCCATTCACGCGGACCGCACAACTCCCGCACTGGCCCGAGGCGCAGGAGTAGCGGTACGCGAGCGTGGGATCGATGGTGTCATGGATTGCGTGGAGCACGCTGAGGACCCGGGCGCCCTCGTTCACCTTCACGGTGTAGGTGACGAACCGGGACTCCTTGTCGGTGTCCGGGTCGAAGCGGCGGACCGAGACGGTCAGTTCCTTCATGCGCGTCCCTCCCGGACCTCGATCCCCTGCCTTGCCGGGGAGAGGTAGGTGTGGCCGAAGGGCGAGTGCTCTGCATCGTGCGTCTGGGTGACATCGGTGCGGACATGCGCCCCGCGTGACTCGGTGCGGAGCAGGGCTGCCCGGCAGATGAGCGACGCGGTCAGGCACATGTTCTCAACAATGCAGCACTCTGCAAGGTTCCGGGCCGATGCGGCTTTGAGCCGGGCACCGGCGAGCTGCTTTGCTGTTGCGAGCGCCGTCTCGAGATCGCCCGCGTTCCGGAAGATCCCGGCGCCCTCCCACATGGCGAGCTGGAGTCTCTTTCTTACCTGCGCCGGGTTCATGGTGCCCCCAAGGAACCGGTCCAGCCGGTTTTGCTGGGCAGCAACCTGCCGCTGGTCCACGGTCTTCTTCCGTGGCGCAGCCTTCCCCGCCGCCTCCCCGGCCCGTTTCCCGAAGACCTGCGTCTCGGCAAGGGCATTGCCGCCCAGACGGTTCGCGCCTTGCACCCCGCCCGCGCATTCCCCGCAGGCAAAGAGACCGGGCAGCGTGGTCTGGCATGCGGGCGTGATCCGGAGCCCGCCCATGATGTGGTGGGCGGTCGGTGCCACCTCCATCGGGGTCGTGCGGATGTCCACGCCGAACTTTTTGAACTGTTCGAGCATCACCGGGAGGCGGCTCTCGATCTGCTCGCGGGGCAGGTGCGTGACATCGAGATAGACGCCGTTGTTGGGAGTGCCCTTTCCTTTTTTGATCTCGGTGGCGATGGCCCGGGCCACCACGTCGCGGGTGGAGAGTTCCATCCGGGCCGGGTCATAGGTCTTCATGAACCGCTCGCCCTCAGCATTTTTGAGAACGCCCCCCTCGCCCCGGACCGCTTCGGTCACGAGCCGGCCCCGGGCATCGTAGGGGAAGACCGCGCCGGTCGGGTGGAACTGGATCATCTCCATATCGATCAGCTCCGCGCCGGCCCGGTAACCCATCGCGTACCCGTCGCCCGTGCCGCTCGACGAGTTGGTGGAGACATCGTAGACCCTCGTGCCCCCGCCCGTTGCAAGGATCGTGCTGTCCGCTTTTAAGATAACGATGCGGCCTTTCTCATCCAGCGCCAGTGCCCCGATCACGGCGTCCCCATCTTTCAAGAGATCGATGACCGTGTACTCCTGCAGGGTCACGACACCGGTTGTCGCGAGCCGGTCCATGAGCGTCATCATCATCTCGTGGCCGGTCCGGTCGCCCGCGTAACAGGTCCGGGGGAACCGCTGGCCCCCGAACGGGCGCTGGGCCACCTCATCCGTGTCCGTGAAGTCGAAGACCGCACCCCACTTCACGAGATCGCCCATCCTGAGCGGAGCCTCGCGGGTCAGGATCTGGACGAGTTCGGGGTTGTTCAGAAACGCCCCGCCTTTCATCGTGTCCTCGTAATGGATCCCGCACGAGTCTTCGTCCCGCAGAACCGCGTTGAACCCGCCTTCCGCCATCGTGGTGCATCCGCCCTTCCCCACAATGGTCTTGGAGATGAGGACCGTCTCGCCGTACTGCGACGCCTCAATGGCAGCACGGACGCCCGCACCACCGCTCCCGATCACCAGCACGTGGCAGTCCACAACCTCATCTGCAAGCATCTTATTATTTTGTGGATCGTATAGTTACATAAATAAATGGCACGTCAAGAGTGAGAAGACAAATGAGATTTCTGATGAAATTCGGCGGGACATCCGTTGCCGATGCCCAGTGTATTACGCGTGTTGTCGATATTCTCGAGAACCACCACAAAGCGGGAGACGAACTTGCCGTGGTCGTATCAGCCCAGCGGGGCGTGACCGACCAGCTCATCGCGATCGCAACGGCCCTTCCTACCGCGAAGGACAGCAGTGCCATCACCCCGCTGATCCGCTCGCTGAGCACCCGCCACATCACCACCTTGGAAGGGGCGGCCCCCGATTACGTGGCAGAAGTCGGGGCTGAGATGGAAGAGCACCTGATCAAACTCCAGAACATCCTCTTTGCGATCTACAACCTGCGGGAACTCACTCCCCGCTCAAAGGATTACATCATCTCGTTTGGCGAACGGCTGCTCGCCCCAATCCTCTCCGCGGCCCTCCGCCAGCGGGGCATTGCCTCGACCGTGCTGGACGGGTGCGAGGCCGGCATCCTCACCACCGCCACTCACGGGGAGTCCACCGCTCTTCCGGAGAGTGACGAGCGGATCAAGCGCCGGATCGGTCCCCTGCTGGGTAAAGAGATCCCGGTGATCATGGGATTCATGGGCTGCACCCGTGACGGAATCTTAACCACGCTCGGCCGGAGCGGTTCGGATTATTCCGCCTCCATCATCGGTGCGGGTATCGATGCCGATGAGATCTGGACCTGGACCGATGTGGACGGGATCATGACCTGCGACCCCCGCGTGATCGATGACGCCCGCGTGATGCCTTCGCTCTCGTATATTGAAGTGATGGAACTCTCGTACTTTGGCGCAAAGGTGATGCACCCCCGTTCGATCGATCCGGCCATGCGGAAAGGGATCCTGGTCCGGGTGAAGAACACCTTCAACCCCTCCCACCCGGGCACCGTGATCGTCAAGGACGGCAAGCGCGACAACCGCGTGGTGAAGGCGCTCACGTATATCGACAAGGTGGCGGCGATCAACATCTGCGGCGCCCAGATGATCGGAAGGCTTGGCGTTGCAAAGGCGATCTTCACGATCCTTGCCGACCACGAAGTGAACGTGATGATGATCTCGCAAGGCTCCTCGGAGGCGAACATCTCGCTGATCGTGGACGAGTCCCATGTCTCTGCGGCGGTGAAGGCCCTTGAAGAGCTGACAAAGCAGGGCCTTGTGCGGCAGGTCTCGCACAACCACGATGTCTGCGCCGTTGCCGTTGTCGGGGCCGGCATGGCCGGGGCGCCCGGCACCAGCGGCAGGATCTTCACGGCCCTCGGGAAAGCGGGCGTCAACGTGATGATGATCTCGCAGGGTTCAAGCGAGGCGAACATCTCGTTTGTGGTGAGCCAGAACGATGGTCCGCGTGCGGTCCGCGTGCTCCACGACGAGTTCCATCTCTCGGAGGCGAGCGATGAGTAAGACACTAGCAAAGAAACCTGCGGCAAAGAGAACGCCGGCAACGAAACCGGCAGCGAAGAGTGCGTATGCAGAGGCCGGTGTGGACATCGATCTCGAAGCAACGGCGATCAAGGCCCTGATAAAAAATCTCGGCTACAAGCGGAAGGGCTCGGCAAAGATGATGGGAGCGGTCGGCCACTTCGCCGGGCTCATCGATTTCGGGGAGCACGCCCTTGCCCTGACCACGGACGGGGTGGGCACGAAGATGCTCGTTGCCGACCAGCAGCAGGACTGGAGCACGGTCGGCATCGACTGCATTGCCATGAACGTGAACGATCTCTACGTGATGAACGTGGAGCCGATCGCGTTCGTTGATTACATTGCCACCGACAATCTCTCGATTGACAAGATGGCACAGATCGGCATCGGCCTCAATGCGGGGGCAAAGCTCGCGAACATCGATATCGTGGGTGGCGAGACCGCGTCTTTGAAGGGTCTCGTGAACGGACTCGATCTTGCCGGCACCTGCCTCGGGATGCAGAAGAAGGACAAGATCATCTCGGGTGACAAGATCAAGCCGGGCGAGAAGATCATCGGCGTTCCCTCAACCGGTGTCCACAGCAACGGCCTCTCGCTCGCCCGCCGCATTGTCGAGAAGTACGCGGGCTATGACAAGACGTTCAAAGGCAAGAAGACGTTCGGCCAGGAACTCCTCACCCCGACCCGGATCTATCATGAGAGCCTGAAGGTTGCGGCGTCCTGCACGGTGCATGGCATGTGCCACGTGACCGGGGGCGGCCTTTTGAACTTCACCCGCCTCAGCAAGTACGGGTTCCGGTTCGACACGCCTATCACCCCGCCCGGGATCTTCTCCTGGATGCAGAAGGCCGGGGACATCACGGCCGAAGAGATGTACCGCACCTTCAACATGGGCATGGGCTATGCGTACGTGGTGCCGAAGGCGAGCGTGGCGTGTGTGCTGAAGATGGTGCCCGGCGCCAAGGTGGTTGGTGAAGTGGTGAAGGAGCCGGGGGCGTTCCTTGGGGAGATCGAGATTACCTGAGGGTCGATTTTTTAAAATAATTGGTTTAAAGAATCTTTAAAAATTTTTTACATGTGAATACCTGACATATCTTTTTTAAGATCTGTCGAACTCGATAATTTCTCATATTTCATCGTTCGTGCATCATCAACATAAAGTGTTAATCCCTCGTATTGTTGAGGGATCATTGCATACTCTCCAAACATATTAAGTTCAGTTTTTGATTTTATCCCAGCAAGTCCGACTAAATAATTTCCTTCTATACGATACCTCCAAGCCTCACTTTTATTTTTACTAATTAGAATTATTGTCGTGTTTTCAACAGACCACGTTCCAGTAACTATCGAAGTTCCAGAAATTCCTTCTTCGAATTGCCCATCAGGCCACAATATCAAGGAATTCCATCTCTCGGATTGGTACCCACGATAAGATCCGACAGGACTTACAGATAAAGAAGTGCACCCGGCTAAACCCACAAGGATGATTAATGAAACGCATAGTATTAATCGCAATTTCATAAATAAACAAATGTGTAAGATACGATAAATTTTATTATTTAATTTTATGCTATCAATAACTTGTAAATATTTTATGAATTTTTTCCAGACTTTCTCCGGCCCTTTCCTCCCGCTTCATCCGCCACAACCCCGGCCGCGATCACCATGGCCGGGATCACAAGATATCTCAAACCGATCTGCGTTGCATAATCCGGCAGCGCCATGCCCAGCAGACCAACGAGCACGATCAGATCCAGAATCCAGTTGGCGAGCAGCCAGACAATACCGGTTACAACCGCTTCGCGTGTAAAATTCTTTTCAACCGGCCGGAAGCACCAGACGATCAGGATCGCTGCCGTGATCGATCCGACCACGATCATGATGGACTTGAAGAGTTGCTGGTCGATGACGAGGCCGGCCGGGCCGTAGAACGGGATGGCGGCAAGGAACGGGACAAGCCAGGTCAGGAAGGCACCGACGAGGCGGCGGCGCCAGGTTATGGTGAGGGGGAAAGACATGGAAGAACACCTATTGATCTGATCCTTTTGTTTGCCGGACGATGAAGATTGATGATTTGATCCGGGTATCAAATTATTTCTTCACAGCTTTCACCATTCAAAAAAAAAAAATTTTTTAAAAATTTTTGTTGCGAAGGGGATTTCAAAAAATTCCGGACAATCGTTACTGAAAATCTTCCGGAAGTTTGACGCTCTTGGGGGCTCCGCCTTCGGCTCTGCCCCCGCCAGAGTGGGCATCCCCCACAAGACGATGCCTCCTCATTTCCTTTCCACACAAGTGAGGATCGCATGAATGTAATACAGAGGTATCGCCGGCGCCCCCACCAGGATCGGGCCGGCGCACGAGAGGCGATCCCCTGTTGACAGGCCCGATCCGGAACCCCTGTTTCCTTCAGAAAGCCATACCCCGGCCCGTCCGGGCCTGCGTTATGCCCCTGTATTAGCGCTATTTAGGGATCATTTTTTACGACGTGAAAAGGATGAAAAAAGGGGACTTAGTGCCTCATTTTCCCGCATTAGTACCTCATTTTGGGGTGTTTAGTACCTCACCCCTTTTCCGGCAGGGAGGTTCTCCGACGGTGATTCTTCGGAATAACAGGGTGGGGATGCACCCTCTGAAAGCGGTACTTCTACCGACGGTGCAACCGAATCTTCACCGGTTCCCCCCATCCCGACCCCGGTTCCTTCCCCTTCATTACGGGCAACCGGTACCACCGCTGTATCAGCATTCCCGCTGGCCGGGCCGGCAGTTCCCGGCTCCCCGTTCTGCTGGATCTCTTCGAGGCCGGCCGGGGTTAGCCGGAAGAAGCGGTAGGTCCCGTGCCGGGAGTAAACCCAGAGCTCCAGCCGGATTTGTTGCGATGGCGGGAACAGCCGGAGCTCGGCAATCATCCTCCGGCACGCGAACTCGATCTCGCTCGCTGGCGCAACAATCTTCTCAATGCGCATGACCCGGACAAAGATCACGAGCATCACGGCCCGGATAAAAAAATCGCAGACACTGTCATGAGCGTACATGACCCGCATCACGCAGCCGCGTTTCCGTGCAATGGCGACGGCATCATTGATGCCCCGCGTTGCCGGCCGGCCGCGGCTCAAGGGCAGGACCTCTACGGCTCACGGGTGTTGATCATGGGGGGTGCTCCTCTGCGAAATGGTGGCGTGAATCAGGGATCGCGCCGAAACATTTCGTTGCGAGCGTACGAGATTGTATTATTTATTTTCGTACGATGGTGGAGGTTGGATCAATAACGCGAACGGATTTTTTGAAAATATTTTTAAAATGAGTATCAGGGTTCATTCGAACCTGTTTGATGTTTTACGATCGCGATCACGATCGCATTTGAAAAATCGATCCGAACCGATCGCGAATTTTTTTATGGGGAACCGGACCGCGATCGTTCCCGAAAAAACGTATTAAAAAAAGATAGGGCGTGAGAAAAAAATCCGGCAATCACTCTTCAGAAATTGTGAGCTGGGGTGCGTCTTCTTCCGGCACGTATGCGGATCTCTTTGCCTTATCCGCAATGATCCCGGAATTCCCGCTCGGGTCTTCGAGAATCAGCGTTATCGGAAACGTCCCGGCCTTCACCCGTGCAATATCCGCAAGGAGGGCTGTGGCATTCTTCTTCTCCACCTCATTTCCCCAGTGGAGGGCACCCTTCACCACCGAATCGATCCGGTCGAGCACCCCTTCCACATTGGATACGAACCCCTCGCATGAGGGTCCCGGGTCGATCCGGACCCCGAGTTCGGGGATCTCGATAGCCGCGGTCATGCTCCGCACCACCCGGACCGAGAGGTCGTCTGGCGTAGTGACGGCCATCGTGTACCGTGCAGGATCGGCCTGTTTCAGGAGCTGCGTATCCACGAACCTGTACCCGCACGAGGAGCATATCGCTGAAATGATGAGAATATCGGAAAAATAGGGAATATTTTCTGTCTTATACAGGTATTCGATCTCAGTATTGCAACAGGGACACGGACCCGGGACGACTGCCTTGGTTGATGCCTGCACTTATGCTCCACCGATCTTATCGCGCGAGATCTTCACCGACATCGGGGTCAGCACCACATAGCGCTGGTCGCCAAGGCCGATGATGTCGCCGTTGACATCCTTTGCCACTTCTTTTAAGTCTTTCAGGACCCGCTCGTAGGAGATCTTGTCCATCTTGAGCCGGGAGATGTCAACGATGACAATGTTACCGGAGTAGACCTCGTCCTTGACGCGGGGCGTGTCCTTGAGATCGGTGATCGTTGCAATCTTTACCAGAAGGGCCGGCGATCCGCTTCCGCGTTCCTCGTACGACGCGAGATCCAGTTCCATATAGTCGTCGTCCGAATGTGCTGCGCTCTTGCCAAGGAGGGTGTCTATGATCTTAACCATAAAAAAACTGTATGGTGAAAATTATTTAATAGTATCTATTTTGAAGCCTCCGGACAGGGATTTCTGGGAAAAATATGGTCAAAACAGGGTTTTTTCTGTACTGCCCGCGATCCGCATCCGGTTCAGATCTCAAGGGTCCAGATCTCGTCACCGACGTGATGGAACATTTTTACCATTTTACCGGCAGTTTTGGCCCGCAGATCGGGCGCATCAAAGAGCGAGACCCCGATCGCGAGCGGTTTCCCGTGCCGCTCATCGACGATCTGGACGGGTGCATTCGCCTTCACATCGTCCGTGCACGAGACGATCCCGGGCCGCATGATATCCGCGCCGTTCATCACGAACGGGATTGCCCCGGCATCCACCGCAACACGCCGCTCGGGAAACGGGCTCTGGACCGCACCTTTCAGCGTCGGGAACACCCACGCCTCAGTCGCCATCAGGAGCAGCTTCTTGTTCACCATGAAGAGCGAGACGTTTGCCGTGGTCTCGAGCACTTCAATCATCTCTGCATGGAAGAGGTTTGCTGACGGTCCGATCTCGAGCGTGAGCCGCGCGAGGAGATCCTGGGCCTGGCTCTTGCGGATCGAATGGCGTTTTTTTACGATGATCTTCTTCATTGCTCTGACTAAACGATCGGAGCGGCAGCCAGAAAATCATTTCCGTCAGAACGATCCATCTCTCCCTGTATCGCGGGAGTTCTCGTTTGGGAATCCTTATTGCCCTTGTGGGATCTACGGTATGTTTAAGTGATCCACTCGCACATACATATTACTCCAGAGCGATGGTAACAGGGTAGTTTTATGACCAAAAGACCGTTGGATATTTTGGATCTGGTGCTGAACCGTCAGCCCGTGATTGTATCTCTCAAAGGCGGGAGAGAAATACGGGGCGTTCTCCAGGGATATGACGTACATATGAACCTCGTCCTTGATAAGGCCGAGGAAGTGGAGAACGGGCAGGTCCAGAAGGTCGGCACGCTCATCGTCCGTGGGGATAATGTAATTTATATCTCTCCATCACTCGAACAATAAGGTGAAGTAACATGTCAAAAGGCACTCCATCAATGGGAAAGAGGAACAAGTTCACGCACATCGCCTGCCGGCGCTGTGGAAAGATCTCGTTCCATGCCCAGAAGAAAGTCTGCTCAGCCTGTGGGTTTGGCAAGAGCACGAAAATCTCCGATTATAAGTGGCACACCAAGCGACCAAAAACAGTAACGCATTAAAAGAGTTGTATCATGTGTGGAATCGTTGGCATCGTCGATGCTGGCGGTGTATCAATCCAGCTCTATTATGCCCTGTACGCTCTCCAGCACCGCGGTCAGGAGAGCGCCGGGATCTCAACTTTTGACGGCACCAGCCTCCACAAATTCAAGGGGAGCGGTCTGGTTGCCGATGTCTTTTCCCCGTCTGTTTTATCTGACCTGAAAGGCAGGGCCGGCGTGGGTCATGTCCGGTACCCGACCACCGGTTCGAACCTTCCCGAGAACATCCAGCCGTTAAACTTCCAGTTCCAGGATCATTTCATCTCGATCGCCCACAACGGCAACCTGGTCAACACCTGCGAGCTCCGGGCAAGTTACGAGCAGGCCGGCCAGATCTTCATCACCACCACGGATACCGAGATTATTGCAAAGATCTTGATCAATGCGCTGAGCAACTCAGGATCTGTTGAGGACGCGGTCAGCCACTGTATGCACAAGCTGGTGGGGTCCTATGCAACGATCATGATGATCGACGGGGTCCTGTACGGTTTCCGCGACCCGCTCGGGATCAAGCCCCTGGGTATCGGAAAGACCGAGCACGGCTATATGCTCGCCTCCGAGAGCGTTGCCATGGATGCCCTGGGCGCAAAGTTTGTCCGGGATGTGAAGCCCGGCGAACTGATCCGGATCGATCACGAAGGCGTCAGGTGCATGCAGGTGGCTGTGGCCGGCAAGTGTGCGCACTGCGTCTTCGAATACATCTATTTTGCCCGGGCGGACTCGGTCATCGACGGGGTGCTGGTCTACGATGTACGGCGGAAGATCGGCAAAACGCTCTTTGAGGAGGCCCCGGTAAAAGCCGACTCGGTCTCGTCGGTGCCGGACTCCGGGACCGCACACGCGATCGGGTATGCGGAAGGTTCCAAGATCCCGTTTGTCGAATGCTTGATGAAGAACCGGTACATGGGACGGACCTTCATCATGCCCACCCAGAAGGAGCGTGAGCGGGCGGTGCGGATGAAGCTCAACCCGATCCCGGCGCACCTTAAGGATAAGTCGGTGGTGCTCGTGGACGACAGCATTGTACGGGGCACCACGTCCAAGAGGATCATCGGCCTTGTCCGGGATGCCGGTGCACGGGAGATCCATGTCCGGATCGGCTCACCCGCCATCATTGCCCCCTGTTACCTTGGCACGGACTTCCCCACCCGCGAGGAGCTCATCGCCCATAACCGGACCGAGGAAGAGGTGAGGAAGAGCATCACCGCAACCACCCTCCACCACATCTCGCTTGCGGGGTTGATGGAGGCGACCGGGTTTAACTCCGACGAGCTCTGCGTCGGGTGTCTCACCGGGTGCTACCCGCTCCCCATCGAAGGCGAGCAGGCAAAAACCTGCAAGGTGGATTTTGTGGACGGGACTTACCAGGCAAAACTTGGTTCGTTCGATGTGTAACGATCGGACAACTCCCTTTTACTCCCCCGTGTACCACAGGCTTCATTATCAGAGAATAACACCCGGTTACCCCCCTTTCCCTTCATGGAGTCGTAATGCCCCCAAACCCCCGTATCCTGATTGTTGATGATGACCCCATCATCCCCCAGATTCTGACCCTGATGCTCCAGAAGAGGGGGTATACGGTGGCCGGAGTCATTACGAGCGGCGAAGAGGCCGTTCTCAAGACCCCCAAAATCAACCCCGACCTCGTGATCATGGATATCGACCTGGCCGGGTCGATGGGTGGCATCGATGCCGCGTATTACCTCTTCCGCCTCTTCCATTACCCGATCCTGTTCATCACCGGGACAACGGACGAGAAGCGTCTCGAGCGGGCGAAACTCTCGCACCCGTACGGGATCATCTTCAAACCGTTCACGGAGATCATGATCCTGACATCCGTAGAACTTGCGCTCTGCAATCACGAGAACCGGCCCACGTCCCCGGAGATGTATCCTGCCGGCGAGCCAACGAAGATCATGGATATGCCTGACGGCATCATCATCACGGACCGGAAAGGGCGGATCATCTTCTTCAATGCCAATGCCTTGTGGTATATCGATCTGCCGGCTGAAAAGGTCTTATTGAAACACTGGCGGGAGGTCGTGATGCTCATCAATGACAAGACCGGGGAGCAGCTGAACGATCCCGTTGCCGAGGCTGCATCCCACCAGAGCGCTGTGCTCTATGATGCGAATACGGCCCTGGTGACCACCACGTCCAAACGCCGGAAGGTCCGGGTCTTGGTGCGACCGCTCGTAGATGCGAAGGGAAAGGTGTTTACGGTACTCATCTCCGTGCGGGAGAAAGCGCTCAAACCCCCCGGCATGGCATAACGAATCGGGAGGGGAGGGATTGTTCTGGAACAGGTACGCGATGCATTCAACCGGTTTGCCGGGGATTATGACCGGCAACGGGAGTATATCATCCCGGAGCTGCGGCAGTTCTATGCCACCGCGGTCTGGGCTGCGGAATGTGATCATCCTGCGCCTGCGATTCTTGATATCGGGGCCGGTACCGGCCTTTTAAGCGCAGGGATGCTCAAGAAATTTCCGGATGCAGACCTGACCCTTGTTGACGTTGCCGAGAATATGCTCGCAATGGCGAAGGAACGGTTCCGTGGCCGGGAGCACACGCGGTATGTGATCGCGGATTATTCTGCGGGGGATCTGGGCGGGCCGTACGATATTGCCTGTTCGGCACTCTCGATCCATCACCTTGAATCCGCGGACAAGCGCCGGCTCTTTCACCGGATCTTCGCTGTGCTGAAGCCGGGCGGTCTGTTCGTGAACGCTGACCAGGCCGATGGCGAGACGCCGTACTTCCGCAAGCGCAACCTGGAGTACTGGAACCAGTTTTTAAAGAGCGGGCCGATGGCAGAAGAGCAGTACCTGGAGATCCTGAAGCGCCGGGACACGCTGGATAAGAACGAGAGACTCTCCGACCAGCTGGCATGGCTGAAGGAGGCCGGGTTTCCGGATGTGGACGTGGTGTACCGGAACCGGACGTTTGTGGTGACGGTGGCGAGGAAGGGATACCCAAGATCCTCATGCGCCTGTTCGTCCAGGGGAAAAAACCCATCCACTCTCTTTGACAAAAATCCGTATGGTTTTATAGGAATATCCAAGAAAAATAACCAACCAGAGGAATAGCATGAAAAATCTCACAAAAATCCTGATTCTCTCACTTCTGATATCCTGCCTCCTTATCCCGGGAGTGATTGCAGCATCCCCCGGGGCAGGGATCTCCTCAGGCCCCGCAGACACGACAGGCACTCCCCCGCAGGAGGCATCGGTCTTTATCATGGAAGCCAAGGATGCCGTTGCAGCAACAAACTGGACCGGCGCGCTCCTCATCACGACGAGGGGCGTTGCATGGTACCCGGAGAACGCCGACCTGCTCTGCCTCCAGGGCTATGCTTACCGGAAGGTAGGGCAGTACCAGAAGTCCGTGGATATCGTATCCCGTGCCATCCCGCTGGATCCAAAACCGGTGCGGTATGCCAACCGGGGCTACGGGTACCTGGCCCTGGGCAACAACTTCCTTGCCCTTGCCGATGCGGATGCCGGCATCGCCCTCGATGCCACCTACCCGGCAACCTGGGGTGTCAAAGCGCTGGCTCTCCAGGGCATGGAAAGGAATGCCGAAGCTCTTGGTGCGATTGATGAAGCGCTCAGGCTCGCTCCTGAAAGCGCCCATTACTGGCATGTGAAGGGCAGGATCCTTGCCTCTGGCGGGAACTGCACCGGCGCTGCCGCAGCGCTGGAGAAGTCCCTGGCACTCGATGCCGGCTATGTGCTGCCCTACCCGGGATTTGGCAGCGCGAGTGAGGATCTGGCAAGCCTGAACTTCACCTGTTCTGCGGCACAAGCCTCTTCACCGCAGGCAACCGCGAAATCCCCGCTAGGCTGGCTTGCGGTTGTCGGGGTCATCGGTGCCGTGATCGCAACCGGCATGAGAAGATAACAACCAGTTTTTTTTAGAAAAGCGTAGTAGCGAGGAATGGATTTGAACCATCGATCTTCGGGTTATGAGCCCGACGGGATATCCTGACTACCCTACCTCGCTTCCTATAATCAGGGTTATAATATAGTCAGCATCCGCTGATATACTTTACTCACTTCGGCAGGAACGGCAGGAATGCCCGGTTCGCTAGCATTAAATGAGCAGCATCGTCATAATGAAAATATGGATGATGAGCTGGCCCTCCTCCGGGAGCAGCGCAGAAAGGAGTTGGAAGCGAAGATGAAGCACGAGAAGAAGACAAGCAGTGTAGAGAATGTCGACGAGATGCACTTCCAGCAGTTTGTGGGCACCAATACGTATGCGGTGGTCGATTTCTGGGCGGAATGGTGCGGGCCCTGCCGGCGGATCGCGCCCATCATGGACGAACTCTCCATTGAATTTGCCGGAAGAGTGGCGTTTGGCAAGTGCAACACCGATGACAACCGCAGTCTTGCCATGCAGTTCAACATCGACGCGATCCCGGCCATGATGTTCTTCTCAAACGGCCAGCTGGTGGACCGGATCATCGGGGCCTATCCCAAGGAAGCGATCCGGGAGAAGATCACCCGGAAGTTCGGGCTGGATTAACTCTTCTTTTAAAAAACATATTTTTTCAGGGCGGCAAATCCAAAAGGTTTACTCGGTCTCGCAACCCACCTTTACGAAATGGGTGATACGGCCAGCTCCTCCTCGAAGATCGTCAAGTCCCTCGGGCTCGTCTTCGGGGATATCGGTACAAGCCCGATCTACACGATGGGGGCCGTCATGCTCTTCATGATCCCCTCGTCGTTCAACATCTTCGGCCTTCTCTCCCTGGTCACGTGGACCCTTATCGTCATCATCACGGTCCAGTACATCTGGCTCGCCATGTCGCTCTCAGACAAGGGAGAGGGCGGCACGATCGTGCTCCGGAACATCCTCGACACGCTCCTCGAGCCCGGGATCGCCGCATCGGCAGTCTCCGTTCTCACGATCATCGGGATCGCCCTCTTCATCGGCGACGGGGTGATCACCCCGGCGATCAGTATCCTCTCTGCGGTTGAAGGCATCGTGCTGATCCCGGGGTTTGAAGCGACCGGCCAGTTCACCCTCCTCTTGATCGCCGCTGCCATTGCGATCGGGCTCTTCCTCATCCAGCGGCAGGGGACCGACCGCGTTGCCTGGGCATTCGGCCCGGTCATGGTGATCTGGTTTGGCGCGCTCGCCCTCACCGGCCTCATCTCAATCATCGGCGCCCCGCAGGTGCTCTTTGCCCTGAGCCCGACCTATGCCGTAGATTTCCTCTTCGACAATGGCTGGGCATCGATCATGGTCATGTCTGCCGTGATCCTCTGCGTTACCGGGGGAGAAGCGCTCTACGCGGATATGGGCCACCTGGGCCGGGAGCCGATTGTCAAGGGCTGGATCGTGGTCCTCCCCGCGCTCGTTCTCAGTTATCTCGGCCAGGGCGCGTACGTGATCCAGACCGACAATACCCACAATGTCCTCTTCTCCATGATCAACCACATCAACCCTCTCATCCTCGTCCCCTTCCTCATCCTGAGTGTCTGTGCCACCGTCATTGCCTCGCAGGCCATGATCTCCGGCATGTTCTCGATCGTGTACCAGGGCATGATGACCCGCTTCCTCCCCAAGATGAAGGTGGAATACACCTCGCCCGAGCTGCGGTCCCAGATCTATATCGATGGGATCAACTGGATGCTGCTCGGCGCGGTGCTGCTCGTCATCTTCGAGTTCCAGTCCTCGGAGAACCTCTCAGCCGCGTACGGCCTTGCGGTCTCGGGCTCGATGATGATCTCCGCCATCCTGATGACCATGATCTTCTTCAAGAAGAACGCAAAAGCGAAGATGCTCATCGCGGGAGTTCTCATCCTCATCGATGTGGTCTTCTTCGTATCGACCCTCTTCAAGATCCCCCATGGCGCGTACTGGTCGTTCTTTATCGCTACGATCCCCTTGATCATCATCGTCACGTTCATTCTCGGCCAGGACAAGCTCCACGCGATGCAGAGGCCTCTCCCGCTCGAGGAGTTCCTCCCCCGTTACAAGGAGAGTTATGCCAGCCTGCACACGATCCGGGGGACCGCGCTCTACTTCATCGGGGACATCAGGAACCTCTCCCCCTACCTCCCCCAGGTCTTCTTCCAGAACGAGATCATGTACGAGAACAATATTCTCGTCTCCATCACGATCACGGAGAAGCCGTTCGGGGTCGCCACCGATTTCGACACTGGTGTCGCTCCCGGGCTCCACATCTTCCGGATCTCGTGCGGGTACATGGAGATCGTGGATGTGGTGAAGTTATTGCAGGAGAAAGGGATCGACGAGAAGACGATCTTTTACGGGATCGAGACGATCGT